>JACCDI011720382.1_pt1 | contig 16564 bp, 17 predicted proteins | sample 7442791 | NCBI WGS metagenome assembly JACCDI01 (sample SAMN15323434, study PRJNA562643) | freshwater metagenome | isolation source: river surface water | place: USA:Blue River Watershed | collected 2017-08-15 | reverse complement strand
AGTGGTGCTAACACCTACACAGGTGATACGACGATCAATGCGGGTACGTTGAAGTTAACAGGTAGCCTAGCAACAGCGACTGATGTGGTGATGTCAGGTTCAGCGGTATGGGATCTACAAGTCGCACAAACGATTGCAAGCTTGACGATGGCATCAGGCAATAGCATTACGAATACCGCAGGTACATCCAGTCTTGTTGTATCTGGCACATCAACTTTAGCGAATAGCATTACGACTACAGGTACACAGACCTATACAGGTGCGGTGAGCTTAGCAGCTGATACAACGATTAATACAACTAATAGCGCAGTGACATTCTCTGCAGGTGTCGCTGGTTCAGGCAGAGCATTGACTGTGAACGCAGGTAGCGGTGCGATCAACATGGCTGGTGTTGGTGTGAGCGGTACGAATGTGGGTGCGATTACCCTCAATAGCACAGGTGTAACGACACTAGGTGGTGCGATCTATGCTGCGAGCGTCACGACGAATGCTGGTGGTTCTGTCGCGATTAACACCACAACGGTCACGACTTCTGGTGCACAGACCTATAACGATGGAGTAGCACTGGGTGCGAATGTCACATTCACAATGGGTGCGGCATCGACTGCCTCTGGTGTGATTTCTGGCGCATATAACATCACGAAGGGTGGTGTAGGTAGCTTTACCCTATCAGCAGCCAATACTTATACAGGTTCAACGACCATTGATGCTGGTACCTTAAGTGTAACTGGATCTCTAGCAGACACGTCAGCAGTCACGGTTGCTTCAGCTGCGACTTATGATGTTGCAAACTCTGACACGATTGCATCAATTGCCGGATTGGGTAATGTGAACTTGAATGGTAATACATTAACGGTCGCTGGCAGTGTAGATACCACATACGGTGGTGTGATGAGTGGTACTGGCGCATTCATTAAGAATGGTACAGCGAACTTCACGATGTCAGGGGCTAATACCTATACAGGTGGCACCACCATCAATGCTGGTACATTAAGCCTAGGGGCCAATAATGTATTAGCAGATACTGGGGCATTGAATGTTGCTGGTGGTACTTTTGCGATGGGTGCCTATAACGATACTGTTGCTGCAGTCTTAGTTTCGAGCGGAAATCTGACGGGCACTACAGGCGTTCTGACAGGAAGTAGCTATAGTATTACTAACGCATCAGGAATAAGCACCATCTCTGCTCGACTAGCGGGTAGTGCGGGACTGACTAAGACTGGTGCAGGTATATTAAGTATGTCAGGCCAAAACACTTACACAGGTGGTACGACTATCAATGCAGGTACATTACGCCTAGCTGCCAATGATGTACTTGCAGATACGGGGGCATTAAATATTGCAGGAGGTACATTTGCGATCGGAAGCTTTAGCGATGTTGTTGCGTCAGTCTCAGTTTCTAGTGGTGATATCACAGGGACAACAGGCGTTATGAATGGAAGTAGCTATAGTATTACCAACGCATCAGGAACCAGCACCATCTCTGCTCGACTAGCAGGTAGTGCGGGACTGACTAAGACTGGTGATGGTACATTGAGTCTTGCAGGTGCCAATACCTACTCTGGAGGCACAGTGATTAGCCAGGGCACGCTCAGAATCGCGAATGGCAATGCTATCCCGGATAACATCATTACAAGTAACGCTGCCCAAGTTGCGATGGACTCCTCTGTTCGTGTGCCTTCATTACGAATTATCGGCCCAGTCACTATTGCTAGCAACTTAAGTGCGGCGAATGATATGCAATTTGATAACGCAGTTACCATTGTTGCCGATGGTGCTGCACCGATCGTTCTCAACAGTACGAATGGATCTATCCATTTCAAAGATGAGCTAAAAGCAGAGCTACATAGCTACACATCGAATCCTGCTGCAAACGCAAGCCCATCCTTAAGAGTAGAGGCTGCCAATGGAAACGTGATTTTTGATGGATTTGTGGGTGACTCTAATGTGATGAACGATTTATGGTACGCAAGCTTTAGTAACCGAAATCTATATGAGTTGTCAGTATCGGCAAGACGTATCCGTATCAACGCAGATGTGGTGACTTCTGCAGAGCAAACTTATGATGGTAAGGTCACTATCGGTGGATCAACAACACGCAGAACCTTATTATCCGTTGATCCGGCTATTATTTTCACGGATACCGTTGATGCTGCGATCGAGAATCTCTATACCTTGATTGTTAAAGCAGTAAGGTTACCTGGCACTCCTGAACCAAGAATTATGTTTGCAGGCGCGGTGGGTGCAACTACAGCATTCTATGAACTCCAAGCCTTTACAGGTACTCAGGTAAATCCAGCAGCAGGCGGAGGTCGTTATGGTGAGATACACACAGATCCGCTCCTATTTAGCGGTACGATTAGTATCTTGAGGGGTGTGAATACCTTTATGGATCAAACTTATAGTGGTAACCAAATTATTGTGGGAGATCAATCCCAGCCAGGACTTGTATTGTTTACTACCAAAAAAGGTGTCATTGAATTTATTCCAGGTAAGCAATTGAATCTACCACTCTCAAGACCTGGGGTTACGAGCTTTGCAAGCAAAGTACAATTTAAGTGGAGCTCTGGTAAATTAGGCCCTAATACGAGGAATGCATTCAGAGATGCGGGGATTTCCATCTCAACACCTGTGACACAGGTGATGACGGCTGGTGAAACAATGCGAACTCAGAATGTTCCTGTTGTGAAAAATCAGCCAGGAACTAATCCAACAGTGAAGGTTGGTGATGCTTTTGTTGCTGCTTGTGCTGATAAAGCGAAAGCAGTTGATTGCACGGTCAAATAGCTAATACAGGCTAGCGTAATTTTATTAGATGGGAGACAATAGCGCCTTAGTTAAGGCTGGGCTATTAATTAACCTTAAGTTTATTGAATTTGAAGGAAAAAGATGGAAACGGTTGTTTTGATTATTCATGTGATAGCTGCTGCTGCAGTTATCGGCTTAGTATTGTTGCAACATGGTAAGGGTGCTGATATGGGTGCGGCTTTTGGAAGCGGTACCTCAGGTAGCCTTTTTGGTGTGTCAGGCTCAGCAAACTTTCTAAGTCGTGCGACCGCTATCGCAGTTGCTGTCTTTTTTGTAACAAGCATTACTTTGGCCTATATCTCAGGTCATAAATCAGAACTCAAAAGTGTAGTTAAGGGACTGCCAGTGGAGAGCAAAACACAAACAACAGCCCCTGTAAAGCCAACGCCTGAGGTTCCAGCAGTCCCCAATAATTAATCTCTGCCGACGTGGTGAAATTGGTAGACACGCTATCTTGAGGGGGTAGTGACGAAAGTCGTGCGAGTTCGAGTCTCGCCGTCGGCACCAATTAAGGCGTCTATTCGAAACGCCAAAAAAACTTAGTAATCAACACATTGACAATCATTTTAATTTCTATCAAGAGTATGGTTGGATAAAGCCTGTATATTGAGCTAGAATTTGAACAAGCTAAACATATTTGAAATACTTGATAGGAGGTAATTTTCTTATGGCCACATCATTATCAAAAAACTTTGCTACCAATGTGCGAGCAAGACGCAAAGCACTGAAGTTATCTCAACAGGAATTGGCTGATGCAGCTAACATAGACCGCACTTATGCGAGTCAGATTGAGCGGGCTATTGCAAATCCCTCATTGTTAGTTGTTGAGAGTATTGCCAAGGCACTTAACACTAGCCCTGTAGATTTACTGAAATAGCTTAAATCTTTCATAATGTGATAGCGTCTTGGTTTGAAAATTTTATCTCACTGTAAAATTACTCTAATCCAATCGTTTGACTTACCTTCACTGATGAGCACTTCATCCATCTACAGTCTTTGATTAACTCTCGAAGGACAGTAAATTTCAATTAATCAATTTTGCCAGCTTTGCTAGTTAATTAGGTTTTTATGAATAAGTTTTTATATGGAACACTATTAATTTTTATATGCTCAGTCGCTTTGGCGGATGGGGCTACGTCAAAATTGCCCAAAGGAGTTGTAGCGAGTGTTAATGGGGTGAATATAAGCCAGGCTCTATTAGAGTCTAATGTTAAATTAAATATAGAGAGAAATGGTCAAAAAGATACGCCCGAGCTGAGAAAGATTATTCTTGATGAGTTAGTTGCTCGTGAATTATTTATTCAGGAGGCGACAAAACAGGGTCTTGATAAAACCTCGCAAGCCAAAGAGCAGCTCGAGCTGTTAAAACAAAATTTATTAGTTGATTTACTTCTCAATGAGCACCTATCGAAATTTGAAATAAAAGAGGAAGAGTTGCGGGCCGAGTATGATCGACAAGCTTCCCTAATTGGCGACCCGAATAATGCAAAAGAGTATCAGCTTCGCCACATCATCGTTGCCAAAGAATCTGAAGCTAAGAAAGTAATGTCCGAATTAAAAGCGCATGAATCTTTTGAGAATGTAGCAAAAAAATATAGTACTGACCTAAATCGCGATCGTGGGGGGTTGGTAGGGTGGGTGTTACCATCTCAACTTCCTCCAGCCATAGCCAATATTGTTATTAATATGAGTGCTAATAGCTATACCCAAATGCCAATTCAAACAAACTTAGGATGGATCATTATAAAACTTGAAGATACAAGACCATACAAACTGCCAAGTTACGAAGAGAGTAAAAATCAATTAAAAATGGCGATGATTCAGACTAAAAAAAATGAGTTACTTAAAAAATTAAAAGAGTCAGCCAAAATTATTCAATAGTAAAAAAATCATTAATGAATGCCCCAATTGAATCATAGGTTTTTGATGGATTTTCTTATTTTGCTGTTAAGCAAGCTCCAGACAGCAATCTTTTCCTCTCTATTTAAACTCTCAAAATATGACTTTGCCTCAACGTGCTTATCAGTATGGATTAGATGACTAATCTCCTCTGCAATACCATGCAGCAACTCTTTCTCTTCTAAGTTAAATTGATCCATTGCTCCTGCAGTAGGTGTAATTTTTTGCTTAGGAGGGGATATCCTATTTGAAATGGGAAGATCTTCGCCAGAATAGAGATATAAACCAATACCATGCAGGGATATTGCCTTTGCAAGACATCGTTGCATGGCAGTATTGACCTGAAAGGCATTGGGGTTGGAAATGGGTTGGTTTAGGTAATCCATCACGGGTAATTGTGCAGTTCTCGATTTACCAAATGCATGAACACGGCAAAATACCATCATTGTTTCATTGAAATATTGAGGTTCTAGATATTCCCAGCTGGCATTTTCATCGAGCAGTAATAACTGATCTAATGCCCAAGACCATGATAGATAATTCAGTCCATTTTTCTTTTCAACGTAATCTGAAACGTTGATATTACGGATTTCTTGATAGCGCATCATTATTTGCTCCCCCAACTTTCAGGGTCCCAATCATATTTATGATGATCGTTAACGCGATTTAATTTTTCATACGCCAGCTCCTCTTCTAAGTTTTCTTGGAGGGCATCAATCAAAAAATCCTGCAAATAGGGGTAAAGATTTATATCGGAACGTTCGCAATAGACTCCTAGAATTTCAGCATCATTTTCTTCAAATGTAACTTCAAATGAAATATTTTCGTAGTCGACAGAGCGATAATCGAGTGGTTTACGCATAGGACTCTCCTGAATATGATTCAGGAAATAGTGTAGAACGCTATACAAGTATTGTCAATAAAACTATACAAATTATTTTTTTATAGGGCCCTCCCCTAGTAAAATCCACCTAGCAGAAAATTCAGTATTGTCTTGAATCTTAAAAGCAAAAGCAGGATCTATAGTTTTAATGCGCCCAGTAAGCCATTGATAAACAACACTCCTAGACGCTCCGCATAATTTACCAAATTCAGATTGACTTTTGATTTCGAGTCTTTCCATCATATATCTTACACGTGCTGAAGTTGAGTCCAATCGAAACATCCTTATAAAAGGTTATTTTTAAAATTCAACAAAATATCATTATAAGACAACATGTTAACTTATAAATATAAATAATAAAGAAATCATCGATAAGCTTTGTCGAATAAAAAAGGTGCGTACTGATCTATAAAAGTATAAGGTGGAAAAATATTAATAATTTTTTCTAAGTTTTTTGGATTACCAATTACTGGTTATAGGAGATTCAATTGAATAGACCAACGTGGACGGCTCAAGAAATTCAAGATGAATTACAAAGACAAGTTAATAATATAGAAGCAATCATTAAAGATGATGCACAAATATTTGTGCCATTACCCTCTAGAGAGCCAGAAGATGACTTTGGTGTTAATTGGAACATAGCGTCAATACCAAGTGTTAATTATATTTCCGAGATAAGATCCATCATCGATCAGCTTCGATTTCAAGTTAGACTTAAGGATTAAGTAAAACAATAATAAACCTTAATTTAAAGTGGCGTGCTCGTATTATTAGTGTTTTTCTTTTTCAAGCACCCCAAAAGATTAAATTATCCAATTAACCATTATTTTTTTTACGGACAGCATCAACTATTTCTCTGGCTTGATTAGATAATTTAACAGCCTCAGCCGCTGAATCCGCTGCAGTTCTTGATGCCGAAGCTGCCTCAGCGGAAGCTTTAAGCAATGATTCCTCCGCTTGTTGTGCCACAGCCGCCGCTGCCGCTGCCGCTGCTGCCGCTGCTGCAGCGGCAGATTCAACAGCCGCAAACGCCGCAGCGACAGCGGCAGCAACTGCTAATTCTATTATTTCCAAAAGTTTAGGGTTGGAAGAAGCTTCTCTTGCAGCAATCATCGCGTTCATAGTGGCTATTCTCGATTGCTCAGTGGATATCGCTGCTCTCTTAGCAGTCTCTGAGGATTGAACAGTTAATTCATTAAGATTTTTTAACGCTGTGATATAGCTTTGACTGACACCTTTGTAGGTGTTTCGTAATTCCTCAAATTCAGACTGCATCTGTTCGAGTCTTTTATATACATTATCGAGGCTTTGAGTCATAAAATATAGAAATAAAAAATAAAAACCCACGATACACCTATCGACAACATAGATAAAGCGTTATATCAGTTATCAAGACATCAAGAATATAAAGTAGCTATTTTCTTGAATAGGTGTATATTGGATATATCGAGCATATTCATCATAATGTTATATTAAAAATATTTATAGGTAATCTTCCAATGCGGATATCAGATCTAGCTTCGATCATTGATGCACTGAGCGAGAAGATAAGAGTGGAGAGAGAATCTTTAGGGGCATTGCCTCGCCAATCTTTGGATATTCCCTCTGGAAAATTACAAGAACATTTAAAAGCCAATGAGATTGCTATTAAATCCTTACTTCAATTACAAAATAACAGTATCGATTCAATCAAATCAAGTGATATCGCTATCGATGAAATGAAAAATACGCTTGCCCATATTGGTAAGATTGCCCAAAACAATCATCAGGCGGTCGAAGAGTTAAAAAATATTATTGAAAAAAACAGATCTAACCTCAAAGCAAGTTCAGACGCGATGAGTGCAATTAATAGAATGGTATATGACGATGAATTAACTGGTTTACCTAATCGAAGAATATTAAATGATCGTTTAAGAAAATTGGTTGCAAGTAACAAACGATGGGAATCATTTAGTGCGGTCTTATTCATTGACTTAGATAAATTTAAATCCTTGAATGACGAATATGGGCATGAGACTGGTGATGATGTTTTAAAAGAGGTCGCGATAAGGCTTAAGACAGCTGTTCGTGAAACAGATACTGTGGCAAGGTATGGGGGTGACGAGTTCGTGATTCTTTTAGAGAAATTGACTGGCAACCTTCCAGATGCAAGACAAGAAGCTGATTTGGTAGCTCAAAAAATTTTATTGTGCTTTAAGCCCGCTATTAATGTAAAAAATAAAATCGATATCAAAAGTAATAAGTTAATTGAAATTCAAATTAATGCGAGCATCGGAATTGCAATGTTAGGTGGAGATTTCAATCAACTTACTACAGTCATAGATCATGCAGATAGTGCGATGTACTTAGCCAAAAAATCTGGGGGTAAAACCTATAAGTTTTATGACGTTGAGGACTCCCTGGAGAATAAATTATTAGCCTTATACAATTTATCTACCCAAAATGATATAGAAACATTACAACATGGTCTTCGCACAAGACAATACGTAAAGTTGCTTGCAAAAAGAGCGCATGAGTTAAATCTTTTTCCGGGGCAGCTCAATAATCAAGTCATTGATAGACTGTATAAAACAACCCAATTACACGATATTGGAAAAACTAAAATTCCACATTCCATCCTACACAAAAAGAAAAAACTTACATCTGCTGAGAGTAAGATCATGCAGACACATGCCTCAAGGGGTGTGGAAATTTTAGAAGAGGCAAAAGAACAGAATGTTAGCCTAAGTCAATTATTGAGTACTGCAATTGAATTGGCTGGGAATCATCATGAAAATTGGGATGGATCAGGATACCCACGAGGTCTATCTGGCAACGCAATCCCGCTTGCAGGAAGAATTATGGCAATTGCGGATGTATATGACGCATTAGTCAATTGTCGTGATTATAAAAGCATGGTGAGCCATGAGGAGGCAATGGCTGAAATTGTTGCGAATGCGGGTAAAAAGTTTGATCCACTATTGGTGGAGGTTTTTATGGATCAGCAAAATAACTTTAGAGAAATTTCACAAAGTATCAAAGATGAAATGGTACTTCATTAAGATGACTAAATTTTTTTGAGATTAATTATTTCAAAACGGGATAACAATCATGATAAGAGAATACGTTGAGAATTTACATACCGATTAAAACAAAATTTCTTTTTGTGCTTATTTTTGCCGCTTTATGGGCATCAATGTCGATCTATTTTTCATTGGATTGGATAAGAGATTTATCTGCACAGATTGGATATTTGTTTGCAACCTACCTCATTCTTTATATTGCTATCTTGCCAGGATTTATGAACGCATTCTTGCTGGCAAGTTTGCTGGTCGATAATCGGCCAATCGTCCGATCATTTAATAACTATCCTGACCTCACAGTATTAGTTGCGGCTTATAACGAGGAGTCCTCTATTAATGATACGATTTTGAGTATTCTTGCTCAGGACTATTCTGGCCGCGTCACAATCATCATCATTAATGATGGATCTACTGACAATACTGTTCAACAGGTGGCTCATCTTATAAAAAATCATAGCAACATACAATTAATTGACTTAGATCAAAATCATGGTAAGGCCGCTGCCATTAATATGGGGTTACGACATAGTACAACTGAACTGATTATTACCATTGATGCAGACTGTTGGATTAAGAAAAATGCAATCAGGGCATTGGTTAATCGATATCTATCAGACCCCCCGAATACTAAAGCAGTAGCTGGAGCTGTGTTTATTAAAAATTCTCGAGAGTCTTGGATTAGTAAGGCCCAAGAATGGGATTATTTCCTTGGAATTGCCTCTATTAAAAGAGCTCAATCATTATTTCAGGGCACCCTAGTCGCTCAAGGTGCTTTCTCATTATATGACAGAGCTACTTTAGTGGAAATCGGTGGCTGGTCTGATACTGTTGGGGAGGACATCGTATTAACTTGGAGATTGCTTAATGAGGGCTATCGTGTTGGATACGCTGAGGATGCATGTGCATTCACACATTGCCCTGCGACCATTACCCAATTTATTAAGCAGCGGCAGCGATGGTCAAGAGGCATGGTCGAGGCTTTCAAGCTAAATTCAAAGTTATTACTAAAGCCCAGGTACAGTCTTTTTTATGTATTGTGCAATACCCAGTTCCCGCTAATGGATCTCGCTTATACGATAGGATTTTTACCCGGCATAGTATTGGCGTTATTTGGGAAATTTTGGATCGTTGGCCCTATGACCTTGTGTCTGATTCCTGCAGCAATGCTACTAAATTTCGTTATGTATCGAGCATGCAAAAAGATGTTTGACCATGAAGGAATATCTGTACGACGAAATTTTGTAGGATTTTTCTCTTATATTTTTCTCTATAGTTTTATTCTTCAACCGGCATGTATATCGGGATATTTATCAGAAATATTTAATGTTAAAAAGACTTGGGGAACAAAATAAAGATCAAACACTACATTGGCTTTATATTCTTAACCATTTATTTATCAAATTTGGTTTTTGCTGAAGAAGTCATGCCCACTAAACAGGGAATTACACTCCCAGAGGTTTTTATATCCTCTGATAGTGAAAATTTAAACGTTAGAAAATACAGCACGGCATATATGCCGGTATACCAGCATGGGGATTTAAATAGTGGCATCAGATTGCAGCATCTTGATTTTGAGCAGCAATCATGGGGCGCTTCTGGAAAACAATTATCATTATTTGCAAAAAATATTGATCCCAAAACTGCACTAGGATATTCCATCAATTTTGGGGTGAATGATATCCATGGAAAGTCAGTCATCACCACAGATAGCCAATATAGTTTTGAGTTGGAGAGTAAAACCCGAGTAGAACTTATTTTAAATAGAGATCGAGTTGAAACACAGAAATCAATCGAAAATAATATTAGCTATACGATGCTTGCACTTAATGTTGACCAAGAAATATTTAAGAATTTAACTGCAATAGCCATGGTTGGAAATATGAATTTTTCCGACTCAAATTCAAGACCATTTGTTCGTTTAAGACTTGTTGCAGACGTGATACCCGAATACGGGATTAACTTGCAATTGAGATACAGAAGATTTCATTCAACTGATATTAATGTTGAAAGAAACTATTTCAATCCAGAGGATTATCAAGAGACCATGGTTCTTTTAGGGTTTAGAAAGAGAATCCAAGGCTGGATGTTGGCAGGTACTGCAGGATACGGTCAACAACAAATTGATTACCAACAAAATACCAATACTAAACTATTGGATTTAAGTGTAACTAGCCCCATTCAAGAGGGGATCTTTTTTAGAGCTAAAGCAGGCTTTAATCAATCAGCTGGTTTTCAAGGACCCGATTACTACTATAGATACTTTATGCAAGAATTAATTTTCTCTTTCTAGTGCGGGGCAATATGATCTACGAATCAAAATTTCATCCCCCGATTCCCCCCCAAAAATTCTTATTGAGAATGATTGTTCATTCTTTATTCGCAATTGTGGTTTTAATAATATCTTTAGCGATTGGTATGTCTGGGTATATGTATTTTGAGCAATTATCATTGAGCAGTGCCTTTGTAAACTCTGCAATGCTCCTAGGGGGTATGGGACCGGTAAATATGCCAGTCACCGAGTCAGGAAAGTTATTTGCAGGCTTTTATGCGCTCTATTCAGGGCTTATTTTTTTAATAGTGGCTGCATTAATGTTAGCGCCGACAATTCACAGAGTGATGCATAAGTTTCATTGGAATGATCAAGATTAAATTATCAACAAATACTCTATCAATATACGCATGATCATTCAGTGATTTCATTGGGTTAATTTTTTTTGAGTTAATCTATTTCTTCATTAAATTATCAACGAAGTCAAACGAGATAAATGGATATACATTTTTTAGGTGGGGCAGGTGAGGTTACAGGATCTAAATATCTTGTTGATGGCGAAACCAACGGTAGACATTATCGTTTTTTTGTTGACTATGGGATGTTTCAGGGAGGTAGGCAGGCAATAGCTAAAAATCTTAGTACATTAGACTTTCCACCGGATTCTATAGATTTTGTTGTATTAACTCATGCACACATTGATCATAGTGGACTTCTCCCTAGGCTTTGTGCAAAAGGATTTAAAGGTCCAATATATTGCAGTCCCGGAACGGAAGCTCTCTTAAAAATTATGCTACTTGATAGCGCACATATTCAAGAATCAAATCTTGCAAGAATCAATAAACGTGAAAAGAAAAGGTTTCCCAAAAATGATAGGGAGCTCATATACAATACGCAGGAAGCGATTGATTGCTTGGAGCAGATCGTATCCATACCCTTTAGATCGAAATTTTCTCCGCTTGCTGGTATTGAGTTTGAGTTTTCAATTGCAGGCCACATATTGGGAGCATCAATAATTTCAATCAATATTGAAAGTGAACAAAATCATTGTAACAAACTTGTTTTTAGTGGCGATCTTGGTATGTTTAACCAACCTTTTACCCAGGATCCTAATCTCATAGAGTCTGCGGATATCTTATTTATTGAGTCGACCTACGGTAATCGTTTACATCGTAGCCTTATCGAAACAGAGAATGAACTGACCACTGTTGTAAATCAAACAATGAAAAGAGGAGGAAATATTGTTATTCCCTCTTTCGCTGTCGGTCGAACCCAAGAAATACTTTTTATTTTGAGTGATCTAGTTAAAAGGGGAAACATTCCTAAGCTTGACATATGGGTTGATTCACCAATGGCCACATCAGTCTCTATGTTAACAAGTCATTACTATGCTGAATTTGATCCCAATGTAAAAGAGATTGCCGACTGGATTAGCCAAAATAGAGATTTAGTAAATATTCGATTTACTCAGAGCGTAGAGGAATCTAGAGCAATTAATCTCATCAGAGGCGGAGCTGTAATTTTATCTGCAAGTGGAATGTGTGAAGCTGGAAGAATATTACATCATTTAAAAAATAATCTTCCCCATAAAAAGAATGCAGTCATTATCTCTGGATTTCAAGCAGAGGGTACGCTTGGCAGAAAACTTGTGGACGGTGAGAAAAGTGTACGTATTATGGGTGAGGCATATGATGTTGCAGCGAGTGTACATACTATTGGTGGATTATCAGCACATGCAGATCAAGGAAATTTGATTAGATGGTTATCTGGATTTAAAAAGGAGCCAGATCAGACTTTTATCGTCCACGGTGAAGCTGAAGCTAGTGCAACTTTTATGAAAAAAATTCAAGAGACTCTCAATTGGAAAAGACTTGAAATCCCTCAATTAGGCGACACATCTCACTTTCAATAATATCTTGGATTGATTGAATTTACTCTAGGCAACAATATATTAAAACTATAAAAGTTCAATTCCCCAAATTTTGACTAGCTTGGCAAATAGATAAAAACAAACCAAGGTCAAAGTAATTGAGACTCCCAGCGTCGGCCAAAAAATAATTTTTTTGAGTAGCCAAGGGAAAACTAGAAACATTGGCAGCGTTGGGACAACATACCAAAAAGTATACCAAGCATGATTGGCAATTTTTTCGGGTGTTTGATTTTCTGAGTAGAGCCAAATAAGTGTTAAAACTGTTACTAATGGAAGAGCTGCTATTAAACCGCCAAGCTTGTCGCTACGCTTTGCGACCTCTGATATCAACACTATCAAGCCAGCAGTGACGGCGTATTTAAAGAAAATCCAAGGCATTTATAATTCCTTTATCAATTTAATTCACTTATTTTTAATTGAGTTCATGATTAAATACAAATTTAAATGCCTCCTCAATAGAGTTTGCATCAAACTTCGCTACACAGCATGTTGCAAGGCTGGATAGATGACTTTGTAATAATCCTTTAGCCTCATTTAGTGAGATATGAGTTTTGGTTGGAATGGTCTCGAGCTTTATGTTTTTTCTAAGATTATGAACGTTGCCTTTGCTATCAATTAACCTGTCCTCGGCTTGTAATAACATGCTTTGAATACTTGAGTCAGATAAAAACTGCTGTTCATTTTTTACAAAGATCAATTCGTCATCTGATTTGAGTTGAATGATGGCTGGCCAAGTGATGCTTGAATAATCTTCATTCATTTGCTGAATAATTTTCTGATCACTGAAAATACAATTCCATAAAATGCGCCAATTAAAAATGTAATGACAATCAATTGAACTACTAGGACAAAACTAAAAGGCTGAACGATAAAGGGAGAATTCAGCATATGTAGCTTAAATATAAAATCTAAAAGCGGTTGGGCAAAGCCAAAATACACAAGAAGCGCCCAGCAAAAATGAAACGAAGCCAAACATAGACCACCGATTAAAGCTGAAGAAAAGAGACATTTAGTGCCTGACATAAAAACCTCCTAAATGACTGGTGTGATTTAAAACTTCATTTAGTATCATACTCTTTAGGTAAGCAAATGTTGATGATTCGCTTATCGCTTTATCCTGTATATTATTCGATGATTCAAATGTACTGAAAGATATTTACAATTGATGCTCAATGCTTTTTTCCCTGTCTTAGTTGCCCTTGGCATAGGCCTCTTAATAGGCATTGAGCGAGAGCGTCTTAAGGGTGAGGACTCTAACAGAAGATTTGCTGGGATAAGAACATTTACTATCTCAAGCCTCATGGGCTGTATTAGCATGATGACGGGATCGAATCTTCTATTTGGACTGGCTGTTTCTGTGATCAGTCTTTTTTGTATGATGGGCTATCTTGCAAATCGAGACGATGACCCAGGGCTGACAACAGAAATATCATTGGTGCTCACCTGTTTTTTGGGCGGTATGGCAGTCATCAATATGCCAGTTGCCGCAGGATCAGGTGTTGCAGTCGCATTTTTATTAAGAACAAAGCAAAGAATTCATTATTTTGTAAAACATACACTCACCAATGATGAGCTTGATCATTTACTGCTCTTTGTCGCGATCATTTTAGTCGTCTATCCCTTTACTCCAGATGTCTATTTAGGACCATTTAATGCATTCAATCCAAAAAAAATCCTAACTCTCATGCTGGTCATGATGACCATAAGTACAGCCAGTTATATTTTGATTCGATTGTTTGGTGAAAAGTATGGAGTGATTGCCTCTGGATTTGCGAGTGGCTTTATATCAAGCACAGCAACAGTATTTGCTCTGGGCAAGAAAGTCTCAAACAATTTAATATCCAATAGCAAGGCGCTCGCAGGGCTTTGTCTATCCTCAATCAGTAGTAAGATCAGTATTATTCTGGTGATGTCAATTTTTGGGGTTGATCATTTAGATACACTTTTGATGCCCTTTATTATCGGATTTATCTATTTAGGCGTTTTTTCATTTTTCTTAATCAGATCCCAGGAGGAGATTAAAAAAAGAGAAGCTGCTATAGAGGTGTCACGGGTATTTGATTTAATTGATGCGGCGAAATTTGCCACGATGGTCACATTGATTACTCTTCTAGGCGCTGTCTCTTTCGAATATTTAGGTCAATACTCTATACCAATTACGATGGCGATTTCAGGGCTAATAGATGTCCATGCCGCGACAGCTTCTATTTTATCTATGGTTCATAGCCATAAATTGATCGCAAGCGATGCACCATTTCAAGTGCTTACAGTTCTTACAATTAATAATGCCTTTAAGAGCTTTCTAGCAGTCTCTGGAGGAACAAAGACGTATGGAATCAAAGGAACATTTATCTTAATTGGCTTGAGCCTGGTTTTGTGGATAGTATTTTATCTAATGAATATTTGACCTAGCTTGAGGTTATTAATGACTTTCGATCAATTTACGATGCATTGCGTTGAAAAAGTCGTTGAGGATTTTATTTAAGCAAGACGTCCGCATCCCAGTGAGAGAAATAAAATCGATTTAGGCTTTAGATTAGAAGATCAAAGTATCGTTATCTCTGAAACTAGGGCGGATATGGAATATATACTGGTTTTAACAAGACTTGAAATGGCATCGTTATGAGCTCTTACCAGAAGTGAACAAACTCGAAAAATTTATTGGCTTTAATTATTCTCTTTAGGGATCTCTTTTAACATATTGATTTGCGTGCTTTGAATAAACGTCTTATGCATATGAATCAATTCCCCCATTACTGTTGAGATCTGTCTTTGAACAGCTGTTTGGTATCGGTAGAGCTTATCCAATTCATCTAACCTTAAACCTGTCGGTGTTACTTCATTTTTCATTAATTCTTGGAACGCCTTATGCTTATATTCATCTACCTTCTTCTTTTGGTAGCCTTCTAAAAGCTCATTGGCTAATAGCTTTAAATTTTGAATTTTCGCGTCCGAAATCATAGCGTTGATTTCCAGGGGATCGATCAAATCAAGAATTCTTATATCGCTAGCTTTGCCTGAACTAATGTATGAAGAAACACTTTGCTTAATTGATAACTCCATAGCAATAGATTCAAAGTAAGATAATAGTCTATTAACTAACATATTGATTTTTTCTACTTTTTTGTCTGCAGAAAACGCTAAGAATGCACAAAAATTTGGCATTTGATCTAAAAACTCTTGTGTTGTCTCAAAGTAATTCCATGGATTCGCCAGCAGTTCATGAATGGCAGGCTCGAGAGCTTTCAAAAAAATAGCTAATCTTTTATTTTCAGTTCGGTTGTATAAAGTTCTAGAGGGCTCTGAAGCTGAGATATTGAGGTGCTCACATACCTTTTCAATTTTCTCAGATTCACTTTGACTATTGGCATAAGTCAGATCGATGTGGTGTTGTATGCGATCAAGTTGAATTTTGAGCGAGGCAATCCGCTCAAGCTGCATTTGAACCAATGGATTGGATTGCTGAAATTCTGCTTGAAGTGAACAAAGTAGGTGGTTGTAGGCTTCTTGCTCCTCGCTCGATTGAAATTTTTTGGTAAGCGCGCCATGCTTAACTGCATTTTGCGAGGATATTGCCTTGCCCTCTTTGGTGATTGGACCGCCCCTAACTTTGACCATATTTAAACTCCCATGTGCAAAAATGACTCGCCACATCACCAAATCTAAATCATTTTTAATATAAGGTTAATATTTTTATGGTGTATTACCTCATT
>JACCDI011290505.1_pt1 | contig 16573 bp, 24 predicted proteins | sample 7442791 | NCBI WGS metagenome assembly JACCDI01 (sample SAMN15323434, study PRJNA562643) | freshwater metagenome | isolation source: river surface water | place: USA:Blue River Watershed | collected 2017-08-15 | reverse complement strand
GTTTTGGGATCGTAGTTCAATTGGTTAGAGCACCGCCCTGTCACGGCGGAAGTTGCGAGTTCGAGTCTCGTCGGTCCCGATGATCAGAGTTTTAAAATTTACTCTATATTAACTCATTTAATAATAATATTTCTCATATTATTATTAAATAAATTTCTATTCACCTTGTATTTTTAACAAAGCAAACCCTAAGGAAAGGCCAAATAAAGTCATTGAGAAACAGACAAATGCAGCGATCACAATTTCTGCACTTGCATAAGGAAAGATTGCTTTAATGAATTCCATACTATGTTTAAGAATAAATGTTACAAAAATTTTGAAAAGTTAGAAACCATTTCGAGCCCAAACAGTTAAAGCTAATGAAAATGTAAACATTGTCATTAAACCTGCCCAACCTAAACTTAAGATATCCATAGATCTATATTTTTAATTGATTTAAATTTTATAATTTAAAAGGTTTCTTGAAAATCCTTTTAAATTATTTAAATGAATATTATACAATACCATTTGTCCAATCTACATCTACATTTTCAATAATCAAAGAGGAATTATAAATTTGTAAAATGATTAATAAAAATACTAAAAAGGCAGCCATGACTACTGCCATAATTGGAGTTGTTCCCCAACCTGGTGCCACTTTCCCATATTCGGAATTTAATGGACGTAAAACTTCGCCTAATCGTGTTCGTAATGCCATAAAAATATCTATATTTTTAATAAATTAATTTTTCTAGTATATGTTATATAATATGAAACTGTTAATTTACATAACTCTATAACATGGAAATAGCAACTGTGATCGTAATTTTTGTCTCGACTTTACTTCTAGGTATTACCGCCTATTCGGTTTATACGGCTTTTGGACCCGCTTCTAAAAATTTACGGGATCCATTTGAAGAACATGAAGATTAAAAAATAAAACCATGAAGGATGGTTTTATTTTTTAATAATTCGAGGCGTTTCTCGGAAAAATACGGCAAAGAAAATTACGATTAAAGTACCAATCAGTAAAAATGTATAAACTAATGCTTCCATTGTTTGATCCTAATTAAATATAAAGAACTTAAAAAGCGAACTGTCCATTAAACAGCACCTTGTTTTTTCGTTGATTTATCACCAAGTTTTTGGAATGTACCAAACTCTACTTGTTCTGTAACCTCAGCACCAATACCAGTAAAGACATCACGGAAAATGGTACGACCACCATGCCATAAATGGCCAAGGAAGAATAATAAAGCAAAGTTGGCATGACCGAAAGTATACCAACCACGTGGACTGCTTCGGAAGACCCCGTCAGATTCTAAACTTGTTCTATCAAATTCAAAAACTTCACCTAATTGTGCTTTACGAGCGAATTTTTTAACGGTTGGAGCATCTTTAAAGGTTTGACCATTTAATTTTCCACCATAAAAATCGACTGTCACTCCAACTTGTTCAATACTAAATTTGGATTCGGCACGACGGAAAGGAATATCCGCCCGAATAATACCATCTTTATCGACTAAAATTACTGGGAATGTTTCAAAGAAAGCTGGCATACGGCGGACTGTCAGTTCACGACCTTCTTTATCGCGGAAAATAGGATGACCTAACCATGCTTCTGCAATTCCATCTCCTTTATCCATCGCACCCGCACGGAATAAACCACCTTTGGCAGGGTTATTTCCAATATAATCATAGAAGGCTAATTTATCAGGAATTCTTGACCATGCTTGACTTTCTGATAAACCTTCACTCACGGATGTTTCGACTTGTCGTTCGATTTCTTGTTGGAAGTAACCACTATCCCATTGATAACGTGTTGGACCAAATAATTCAATCGGAGTAGCTGCCGCTCCATACCACATGGTTCCGGATGTAATGAAAGCAGCCCAAAAAACTGCGGAAATACTACTAGATAAAACTGTCTCAATATTCCCCATGCGTAAGGCTCGATATAAACGTTGGGGCGGCCGAACTGTTAAATGGAAAACACCGGCAAGAATACCAAATAAACCTGCCGCAATATGATGCGCAGCAATACCACCGGGATTAAATGGATTAAAACCATCTGCACCCCAAGCCGGCGCCACTGGTTGTACTTTTCCGGCAACACCGTAGGCATCTGATACCCAAATTCCGGGTCCAAATAAACCTGTCACATGGAAGGCACCAAAACCGAAGCATAATAAACCTGATAAAAATAAATGAATCCCAAAGATTTTTGGTAAATCTAACGCAGGCTCTCCTGTTCTTGGATCACGGAATAATTCTAAATCCCAATATACCCAGTGCCAAATCGCAGCTAAGAAACACATCCCAGATAATACAATATGGGCTAACGCTACACCTTCAAAACTCCAAATACCAGGGTTGGAAACACTTTCCCCAGTGATACTCCAACCACCCCAAGAATCGGTAATTCCTAATCGAGTCATGAAAGGCATCACAAACATCCCTTGACGCCACATAGGATTTAAAACTGGATCGGATGGATCAAAGACTGCTAATTCATATAAGGCCATGGAACCAGCCCAACCTGCAACTAAAGCTGTATGCATTAAATGTACGGCAATTAATCTTCCAGGATCATTTAAAACAACCGTGTGAACACGATACCATGGTAATGCCATAGTAATAGATTCCTAAATATAATCATGATTTTTGACTTTCTTACAACTAAACTACATCTAAGTTAGCTACTATCATATTATAAACAAAGATGAAAGAAATGAAATTAAATTAATAAATTATATTTTCATGGATCAACTCTCTTCTAAATTTTCTTCCAAAACAATCGGAATGGCTTCTATTTCTGAAAGCTACTACTTGCGAAAATTGGAAATATATCCTAAGCTTTGCCCAATAATTCGTTTTACAGAATTTTACAAACAGTTTATATTTTACAACTCTCATTTTTATATGGCAAAAAAAAGTATGATACAGCGCGAAAAAAAGCGCATTTACTTAGAAAAAAAATACGCTTTCCAACGGGCCGATTTATTACAAAAATATCAAAAGGAAGCAAATTTTAATTTAAAATTAGAGCTTCATTCCAAACTACAGCAACTTCCTCGAAATAGTGCCAAAACAAGAATTAGAAACCGATGCTGGAAAACGGGTCGACCCCGAGGTGTTTTCCGTGATTTTAATTTATCACGTCATGTACTTCGGGAAATGGCACACCAAGGCTTATTACCAGGTTTACGTAAATCAAGTTGGTAATAAAAATTTATTGAAATTAAATTCACGTATTTGGAGAACTTTCAGTTACAATTATAACTAGCAAAAATTTAACGAGTTGTTAAAATTTTTATTAGCTTACCCGTTACATTCTCTAGCATCAAACAATACTTACTACTTCCAGAAGGAGATTTTTATGATTTCTGATTCACAAATCTATTTAGCTTTATCCATTAGCTTATTAGCTGGAATTTTAGCCATTAGATTAGGTTCCACACTCAACGAATAATAATTATTTGTTGAGTGATAGAAAAAATAATTTATTCCCAAAATTTTCGATATTAAAAATTTATAACAAGCTATGGTAACCCAAAACTTAAAAAAATTTGATACCCCCGTTTTCCCATTTACAGCAATTGTTGGACAAGAAGAAATGAAATTAGCTCTACAACTAAATGTCATCGATCCAAAAATTGGTGGCGTTATGATTATGGGTGATCGTGGCACTGGAAAATCAACAACCATTCGTGCCATCACGGATTTACTTCCGGAAATTGAAGTTGTGAAAAATGATCCATTTAATTCTCATAAGTCAGACTTCGACTTAATGGGCAACGAAGTGAAACTAGCGGTTCAAAAAAATCAATCGTTAGAAACAGAATTTATCAAAATCCCAATGGTAGATTTACCGTTAGGAGCTACCGAGGATCGCGTCTGTGGAACAATTGACATTGAAAAAGCATTAACAGAAGGTGTCAAAGCGTTTGAACCCGGATTATTAGCCAAAGCTAATCGAGGAATTCTTTATGTGGATGAAGTAAACTTATTAGACGACCATCTGGTGGATATTTTACTAGATTCCGCTGCTTCGGGTTGGAATACGGTGGAACGGGAAGGAATTTCCATTCGGCATCCAGCAAGATTTGTGTTAGTTGGCTCGGGTAACCCGGAAGAAGGTGAATTACGTCCGCAATTATTAGACCGATTTGGTATGCACGCAGAAATTCGAACAGTCAAAGATCCAATTTTACGAGTAAAAGTGGTAGAAGAACGAACATCTTTTGATCAAAATCCTAGTGTTTGGCTAGAAAGTTATGAATCTCAACAACAAGAATTACGCGATAAAATTGTCGCTGCCCAGAAATTACTTCCAGCTGTTGAAATTGATTATGAATTACGAGTAAAAATTTCGGAAGTTTGTAGTCAATTAGATGTGGATGGGTTACGTGGTGATATTGTAACCAATCGAGCAGCGAAAGCTCATGCGGCTTATCATGGCAAAACGAAAGTTACGGTGGAAGATATTCAGCGCATTATTACTTTATGTTTGCGTCATCGTTTACGAAAAGATCCATTAGAAGCTATTGATTCCGGTGATAAAGTGAGTAAAGTTTTTAAAGAAGTCTTTGAAATCGAAGATTAAACTATCAATTAATTGGACAAAATAATCTTAACGTATGTTAAAAATCTTTGCAATGATTGTGAATTTATGTTTGATTACAATCATTTTTTTCCAAATACCAAAAGAAAGTATGGGCTTATCGAGTTTTACGATCAAAAGTAATTTATTAGGTTCGCCAGCTTCCACTCGACGGTTTTTAACTATAGTTACCATTCTCGGAATTTTACTTTATTTTGGAATTGCTTTAAAATTAAATTTAGTCTCTGCTTAAATTTTAATCGTTAATTTGCTAAGTAGGATTCTTACAATGTTTCCACGATTTGACTTATTACTTTCAAAATAAAATAATAAGTCAAAGAATTTTACCAAAATCCTAACGAAACGGCTTTATCGATCGGTAAACAGGCACCAATTCCTAACCAAACAGCCACAAAAAATCCTAAAAGAAAGGTTACACTAGCGATTGGACGACGAAATGGATTTTGAAACTTGTTAACATTTTCAATAAATGGAACAAGAACTAAACCTAATGGAACCGAAGCCATGGCTAACACTCCTAATAATTTATTCGGTAAAACGCGTAATAAATTAAAGGTTGGGAAAAAATACCACTCTGGTAGAATTTCTAAAGGGGTATTAAATGGATCCGCCGGTTCCCCAAGTTGGGTTGGTGCTAGTACTGAGAGACCAACCACACAAGCAAATAAACCCAACATGGTTACTGGAAAAACATATAATAAATCATTTGGCCACGCTGGCTCACCATAATAATTGTGACCCATACCTTTGGCTAACTTAGCTCGTAATTTCGGATCACTTAAATCTGGTTTTTTAATTACTGACATAATCAATTTTTTTTTTAATAATTTCTAGTTATTTTTGGATGGAATTGGAAATCATTCTAGTCGACAAATTTATAAGGTTTATAATGGTCCGGAAATACCTTGTTTGCGAATCATTAAAAAGTGAGTTAACATTAAAACCGCCGCCGCTAGAGGTAAGACAAAAGTATGAGCACTATAGAACCGAGTTAAAGTACTTTGACCAACACTTTCACCACCTCGTAACACTAACACTAACGGAGGACCTATCAAAGGCACTGCGGCCGGGACACCCGTTACAATTTTACAGGCCCAAAAGCCTACTTGATCCCAAGGTAACGAATAACCTGTCACACCAAAGGAAACGGTAACGACCGCTAAGGTTACACCAGTGACCCAAGTTAATTCCCGAGGTTTTTTAAATCCACCGGTTAAATAAACACGGAAAACATGTAACACCATCATTAAAACCATCATACTGGCTGACCAACGATGAATCGAACGAATTAACCACCCAAAATTGACACTTGTCATAATGTATTCCACGGAAGCGAAGGCATCGACAACACTTGGTCGATAATAAAATGTCATGGCAAAACCTGTGGCGACTTGAATTAAAAAACAAGTTAAGACAAGACCACCAAAACAATAAAAAATATTGACATGAGGTGGAACATATTTACTAGAAATATCATCAGCAATTGCTTGAACTTCTAATCGTTCTTCAAACCAATCATAGACTTTATTCATAAAAATTATTGATAGAGTTTGACATAGCTAAGCAAACAAAATTTTTTAAAAATTGAAGATAGGATAAGGCGAGAGTGGGATTCGAACCCACGGAACCCGCAAAGATTCATCTGATTTCAAATCAGACGCAATAGACCAACTCTGCCATCTCGCCAAAAGATTAGCTACAAAACTAATCTTCCATAACTATTCCATACTATTTTATTAACTGTCATAGGTACTTGTTCCACTAAATTTGATAGAAACTGGATTTGGGTTTTTACCAATGGAAAAATCACGACTATTGATAGCAACTCTACCTGGATTTACCTTTTCCGGAAACACTCCATCTTTGGGATGAAGGTATTGAACTTCACCACTTGGAAAAATTCTATAAATTTTATAATTGTTAATTTTAAATGTCCGTAATTGAGTTCCTAAGGCTAAACATTGTTCTTTGCGAGCTAAGTATAATAAATTTTCTCCGTTACGCATAATGGCTGCACCACCGGTCGTCATTTCAAAGATCTGTTCTTTCGGACTAGTCCAAGTAATCGCGTATTTTTCTTCAACCTCAGCTGATCGTAACCAACCTCCAGTACTGCCACCAAAAGTAGGAAAAGGTGTTTGTAAATTTAATGTCATCTGTAAAACTTGATAAGGTTTAACTTTCAATCTATAATTTTAATCAAAAAAAATTTTTTTGATTAAAATTATCAAAATTTCTTGCGGAGAATGGATTTGAACCATTGACCTTCGGGTTATGAGCCCAACGAGCTACCAGACTGCTCTACTCCGCACGAGATAAAAATAGCATGAAATCATACTCCAAACGATAATTTGGAGGATCAGTTAAGTGGGATCATACCATATTTTCTAGAAATCTGTCAATTAAAAATTAATGATAAATTTTAATTAACAGATAAATTTTGAATTATTTCAGGGATACTTTACCACCGACTTCTTCAATTTGTTTTTTGGCATCTTCTGCGGCATCTTTCGTCATGTTTGTTTGAATTACTTTTGGCGCCGACTCCACTAATTCTTTGGCTTCTTTTAATCCTAATCCTGTTAACGCACGAACTACTTTTAACACAGCAATTTTCTTGTCCGCAGGAACTTCATCCAGACTTACATCAAATTCCGTTTTTTCTTCCACTTCTTCGGTGGCGTTCACCGCAGCCGTCATCACTACTCCTCCACTCACTGCAGCTGACGCATCGACGCCAAATGTTTCTTCAATTTTTGTTACCAATTCGGAAGCTTCTAATAAAGTTAAAGTTTTTAACTCTTCCACAATTTGATCGATTTTTTCTGACATAATAATTTTAAGTTAATTTAATTTGATGTCCTTCCTAAAAGAAGGATTTCCAATGAAACTCGATTAAATTTATTGAAATAAATTTAAATCTAGCTTGATAGATGGTCCCATCGTGGTACATAGAAATATACTTTTAAAATATTTTCCTTTGACTCCAGATGGTCTATTTTGTTCAATAGATTTATATAATGCCATTAGATTTTCGGTTAATTCCCGAGTTGTAAAATCTGTTTTTCCAAAATTAACATGGACAATGCCAGTTTTATCAGCTTTGTACTCAAATTTTCCTTTTTTAAATTCCGTTAAGGTTAATTTTAAGGTATTACTGACTGTACCCGATTTTGGAGATGGCATGAGACCTTTCGGTCCTAGTAAACGACCTAATTTCGCTAATTTTGGCATCATATTTGGGGTAGCAATTAATAAATCAAAATTAATGTCACCTTTTGTAATTTGTTCCATTAAATCTTCATTTCCAATAATATCCGCACCCGCTAATTTCGCTTCTTCAAAATTTTCTTCGTTGGTTAAAACAGCAATTTTCGTTTGTTTTCCGACACCATTTGGTAAAGTAACTGTGGTACGCAATTGTTGATCCGCATACTTTGGATCAATATTTAAATTCGCATGTAATTCCACAGATTCAATAAATTTAACGGTGGATGTTTCTTTCAAAAGTAAAATTGCTTCTTCTAAACTAGAAATAATTCTATTTTGAGTAGTATTGACAGTTTGTAACTGTCGACGCGATAATTTTCGCATAACTTTTCTCCATGACCCATTTTATTTAATTTAACTCTAATCGACAATAGAGATACCCATATTTTTAGCCGTTCCTTCCACAATTCGCATCGCACTTTTTAACTTACTAGTGTTTAAATCTGGTAATTTAATAGTAGCAATTTCTTCTAATTGTGTTTTGGTAATGGAGCCAACAGTGATTTTATTGGGAGTAGAAGAACCCTGTTTAATTTTAGCTGCATTGGCTAGTAATACCGAGGCAGGAGGTGTTTTCAGAATAAATGTGTAACTTCTATCTTCAAAGACGGAAATTTCGACAGGAATGATGAGACCTGTTTTTTCTTGAGTTCTAGCATTATATTCTTTGCAAAACGCTGCAATATTAACACCATGTTGACCCAGTGCTGGTCCTACCGGAGGTGCTGGTGTAGCTTTCCCGGCTGGCAAAGCCAATTTGATTAAGGCAGTAATTTTTTTAACCATAAAAATTTAGTTGTCTAATTTTATAAAAGATATTGAAATAATTTTTAATGATTGATAGTATCTTATCCGTTGGTTTCGGAAGATAGATGTTTTGATAATAGTTTTTATGGGAGGAAATTCTATTCCGTAATATTCCAAACCTCTTCTAGAAAGAGAAACGCGCCCTGAAGGACTTGAACCCTCGACATCTAATTTTGGAGACTAGCGTTCTACCAACTGAACTAAGGACGCGGACTAGTAGTACCCTCCAGTATACCATACAAATCGTCTTGGAAAGAGTTCTAGCGATCGTCAAGGAAAGTTATCTTTCTTATTTTTACTTTTATTATCTTCGAAAATGAAACCATTGACATTGAAAACGGCATCTTTAAACCGTGAGACTTCTTTACCACATAATTTTTTAGTTGAAAAGAGTATCTTAAGTTGTTTATTTTTAAATTCTAAATCTATTGAAATTATTACTAAAAATCTTTCGATCGAAGCATTTTATTTTAAAAATCATCAAGAAATTTATAAAGCTATTATTTTTATGCATAAAAATGATATGCCGATGGATGTCATTACTTTCCTATCCTTCCTACAAGACAATGGACTCTTAGAAAAAGTGGGAGGTATGAAAGTACTCTTGGATATTACCAGTCAAATTCCAAATATTCTTTATTTGAACGATTATATTCGGTTACTCAAAGATAAATTTATTCGGCGATCCTTAATTAAATTGAGTTATGAAATCATTAACTCGAGTTATATTACCAATATTTCGGTGGAAACAATCCTTCATATCTTTGAAACTAAAATCTTTAATTTAGGAAATGAAATCCCTACCCAGCACATTTTTAGTAGCGCGGAAATAGCTCATACAGTTTTTTTTGAATTAAAAAAAAAATCGTTAAATCCTACCTTACTTGGTTTATCCTCAGGATTTTACGAGTTAGATGCCATTATCCAAGGTTTTCAAAAGTCCGATTTAATTATCATCGCTGGTCGCCCTTCCATGGGGAAAACAGCACTAAGTTTAAATCTAGCCTTGAATATCATTAAAACTTCGAAACTACCGATTTTATTTTTTAGTCTAGAAATGTCGAAAGAACAAATTTTCTATCGATTATTATCCATGGAAAGTAGTATTAATCAAATGCGATTAAAAAGTGGGAAACTTTATGAACAAGATTGGATAAAATTAAATAAAGTTATGAAACTTATTTCGAAATTACCATTTTTTATAGATGAGACGTCGAATTTATCGATTGAAAATATTCGTTCTCGATTAAAAACTTTGCTGTTTCAACAAAAACAAGTGGGAGTCGTGATTATTGATTATTTACAATTAATGCAAGATACGTTACTCCAAAATCAAAATCGTGTTCAAGAGTTATCGAAAATTACCCGTGCCTTAAAGATTCTGGCAAAAGAATTTAATATTCCAATTATTGCTCTTTCTCAACTAAGCCGAAATATTGAAAATCGAGTCGATAAAAAACCAATCTTAGCCGACTTACGAGAAAGCGGATCTATTGAGCAAGATGCGGATCTGATTTTAATGTTATCCAAAAATACTTCTGAAAATTTCGCCACATCCTCTTCCAAAATCATTGAGTTGACGGTTGCGAAACACAGAAACGGTCCGACGGGATCAGTAAACTTAAAATTTGAAGAAAAACAAACGAAATTTTTCAATCTCTCGAAACCTGACAAGTAATTGCCCAGAACCAGATTCGAACTGGTGACACGAGGATCTTCAATCCACTGCTCTACCAACTGAGCTATCCGGGCGATTGGAATAATCTCGCTCTATTGTATCATATTTTTGAGACAAGAGTCATCTAATTTTTTCAAGTTTTCTTTTTTCCATAAAAGTTGACGCTAGGATGAAATTATTGTATCGTGGTTTAATGGATATAATCTTTGATATAATTTTGAGTTCTATTGACTATGTCAGAATCCTGGAATAGCAGCATGCAATAGTTATTGAAAGTTAGTATGAAAGTTATATCTATTATTTCCCTGTTACTCGGAAACCATTTCTTACCATCCATTCGACTTGGTTTCAAGAATTATTTGGATGGCTACCAAACCTAAAGTCGAATGGATTTTCTATTTTTCCGGTTATCTCTTCCTGCCACGGAAGAATGATAAACACTTTCTTTTCCAAATGGATGAGTGGTGTTAGTTATCGTTTTGTTTTTTTTTCTATTTTATTTCTTCGAAAAATGCTACGGAATGTACGAACGCTCTTTTTTAGAAGCCCGAGGGAGTTAACCATTCCAAAGTATTTGGTTAGGAATACCTTGCGGTTTCAATTATCAACTAAGATCCTAGGAAGGTTACAAATTGTTTTAGGTTTCTTTTCTTTCCGAATCTTAGTTCGCGGAAAAAATTAAAGGATTAATAATTATACTTTTTTTATAAAAATTGATACAATAGGGAGTGTAGTCCATCGTACTATTTTTAACTTTATTATTTAATAAAATAACAGGAACTAAAAAATGACCCCTTCCTTAGGAAATTTTATCGCGAGTTTATTTGCCGGTGCTAGTATTGCCCTTATTATTGGCGGAGTTTTAGTTTTTATTGCTAATACGGATCGAGTAACACGTTCTTAACTCGTTTAAAAACGATAGTTGGACATATTAATTTTTACGATTTCTAGTTAATCCAATAGAAAACTCTGTCAACTTAAAATTAACTATCTTATGATAAACTTTAGTTTAGGACCAAATATTTTTTTAGGAGTTATCCTAAGTTTTGGAGTCTTAATGTTATATTTTCTTAGAAATGTAAAGCCAGAAGTTGCCAGAGATGAAGATATTTTTTTTGCAACGATTGGTTTACTCTATAGCTGTATTTTAATAGTTCATGGCTGGAGATTAGATCCAATTTTATTATTTAGTCAAGTCCTGCTGATTGTAACCGCTCTAGTAGCTGGATGGGAAAATATTAGGTTACGAGGTTTAATTGCTAATTTTGCCAAATTAAAAAAAAAAAAAGAAAATAATTTTTAAAATCTTAAAATTTTTATTCTCTTGGTTCCAAATTTGTAAATAATGATTTAAAATTATGTTTAAAAAGTCTTCTCCGCTTTTTTCTTTAGTATTTTTAACTATTTTTAGTACCTTTGTCTCAACAGCCTTCGCTATTGATTTGGATGAAGCCACAAGAACAGTGGTTGCGGATGGTTCTGGCAAAACAATGGTTCTAACTCCAGAACAAGTAAAACGTGGTAAACGTTTATTTAATGCAACTTGTGGTGCTTGCCATGTTGGGGGGATTACCAAAACAAATCCAAACGTTGGTTTAGACCCAGAGGCCTTAAGTTTAGCGACACCTCGTCGAGATAATATCGACGCCTTAGTAGATTTTTTAAAAAATCCAACCACGTATGATGGTTTAGAATCCATTGCCGAAACTCATCCAAGTATTAAAAGTGCAGATATTTATCCACGTATGCGTTCTGTGACAGAGGAAGATTTAACAGCCATTGCTGGTCATATTCTTTTACAACCAAAAGTTATTTCAGAGAAATGGGGTGGTGGTAAAATTTATTATTAACAAGTAGATCCTATAATATTTTCTAAAAAATAATTTCATTTTTTAGAAAATATTATAAACTAAAAAAGCATTCAATAAAAGCGTGTAGCTCAGTGGATAGAGCATTAGATTCCGATTCTAAAAGTCAAGGGTTCGATTCCCTTCATGCTTATGGGGTACTTTTACAATGGACAATCCGTAAGATTACTCTGGGGCTGTTTTGGTTTCGACATTTAAAATGAATTAATGTATGATTCAGATCGAAGCTTGCATTCTTCGTAAAAATCTGCAAAAAAACTAAATGCTAACAATCTTATTTTGTTGATCACTCAATTCGTCAATTCCAAAATCAATAAGAATTTTTTAAATTCATTGCAATTTGCTAGTTAAGACTTGAGTAAAGTTTATTTTTGAAAGTTGTTCACTAACCATCCAAATTAGTTTCGAATTATCGTTGTATCATTTTTTGTTCTTGGAAACTATATCTGTGAACGAGTACATTAAAAATTTTTAAATGGACATGGGTTCAATTCCCATCAGTTCCATCCTTGCATTCGTGGCCGAGTGGTTGAAGGCAGCGGACTCATAATCCGTTTTCCTCTGGAACATCACTGGTTCGAACCCAGTCGAATGCAATCTAACTATTTTAATATTGCTTTTTTCAAGATCTAAAGGTAAACTTACGAATGTAAAAATAATTAGAGTTCGATGAGAGTTTATGTTAAAATTTAGTTCCCAGGATATGCTTTCGAAGTTAGAAAAAAAATTTTTAAAAAAAGATTTTCCAACTCTTAAAATTGGAAATACTGTTAAAATTGGAATTCGAATTATTGAAGGAAATAAAGAAAGAATCCAATTTTACGAAGGAACGATTATTGCTAAAAAAAATAGTTCGATTAATACAACGATCACTGTCCGAAAAGTATTACAAGGGATTGGGATCGAACGAATATTTTTAATTCATTCTCCAAAAGTGGATTCGATTACCGTGGTTAGATCCGCCAAAATTAGAAGAGCAAAACTTTATTATTTAAGAAATTTAAAAGGAAAAGCAAGTCGTTTAAAACAAACCTTTCCGTAAAGGAGTCCTTTTTTAAAATTTTCCTAAAAAAAATTGATTTCTATCAAATTTAACGAGTATAATATAATATAGTAAAGTGTAGTTTGTCTTACTTTATATTTATTAAAAAGAAGGAGTTATATGGTTACTTATAAAGTGACGTTAGTCAGTGAAGAACATGGGATCAACTCAACCATTGATTGTAGTGATGATGTATTTGTTTTAGACGCGGCGGAAGAACAAGGCGTTGAATTACCTTACTCATGCCGAGCTGGGGCTTGTTCGACTTGTGCTGGAAAAGTAACATCCGGTGAAATTGATCAATCTGAACAAACGTTTTTAGATGATGATCAAGTTGAAGCTGGATTTGTTTTAACTTGTATTGCTTATCCGAAATCCGATTGTACCATTTTAGTACATCAAGAAGATGAATTATACTAATTTCTAATCGTTCGCTAGTATCACATGACTTCTGAAAATTAAGTCATGTGGTACTAGTTTGCAAACTCTTAGAAATTTAGTTCGGCAGCCTGAACTTTTTCGTATTGTTTTTTCTTTAAGATAATAAAGACTTGTGTTAATAACACCGAGAAACAAAATGCAAGGTAACCTACCACGCGTAAAGGATTTTGTAAGACAATCTCCGATTCTTCTTGTCCAAATCCACCAACGTTGGGATCAGAATTTAAGGCTTGATCTAGTTTGACAGTGTCACCTTGTTTCACAATCAAATTTAATCCAGCGGGAATGATTTGAGAAGACTTTGTACCATTGGAATTAAGAATCACAATCGTACTTTCACCTTTTTCAGAAATGGCTATTTCTGTAATTTGGCCAGTTTGAGTGGCACCAAAAACATTAACATTACTTTTTTCGCCAGTTGGATAAACTTGACCACGCCCACGATTACCGCCGGCATAAATTGGATACGTTAAATATTTAATATCGGAATTTTTCTCTGGGTCAGGAGCAACCACGGGAAAGATTAACTGTTGATGAGTTTTTCCTGCGATTGGTCCAACCACTAAAATATTATCAAATTCTGTACTGTATGGCGAAATAAAAACACCCTTATTTTTTTCTTTAATTTCCTGAGAAATTTGATTTTTTGCAGCTAATTTAAAGCCTTTTGGTAACATTAAAATGCCCCCAACATTTAAATCGGCTTTCTTACCGTTCGCATCAATTTGTTGTTTTGTGGAATCATAAGGGACTTTAATTTCAACTTCAAAAACTGAATTGGGTAGTATCGCTTGTGGTGCTTCAATTTCAATCGCTTTTTGATTTAAATGACAATTAGCACATGCTAACTTTCCATTGGCGGCACGTGGGTTGGAATAATTTTGTTGCGCAAAGACTGGATAAGCTGCTGAACCTTGAATATAAAAACCAAACGAATTTATAGCAATGGTGAAAGCAAATAAAAGACTTTTAAAAAACTTGTTAGTTGCCATAATTTAAATACTTATTAAGTATGGATATTTCATTATATATGTTAATTTTTGAGTAAAAACAAGATACCTAATCCTGAAAAATATAATAACAAAATTGCAGAAGATAATAATAATTGTGTGAAAGGATCCGTGGAAGGTGTTAAAATTGCCCCAAGAATGGTTGAAATTAATATGATATACCGCCAGGCACGTAACATTTGATTGGCGGATACTATATTTAATAAACCCACTAAAATTTGTAGAATTGGAATTTGAAACGCTAGACCGGTACTATAAAATAATACCAAAATAAATTCAAAATATTGATCAAATGATAAAAATGGTTCTAAAACATCTTCGCTATAATTTAAAAAAAAGTTTAAGGCAGCAGGAATTAAAGTATAGTAAGAAAAACCTAATCCTAACCCAAATAAAATCAGTGAACCGAATAATAACGGTAAAATAATTTTTGTTTCTTTTTTCGTTAAACCTGGTAATAAAAATAATATTAGTTGACTAATAATAAATGGACTTGAAAAAAGTAATCCCGTATAAAACGATATTTTTAGAGTGGAGATAAAATATTCACCGGGAGCTATTTGAAAAAATTTGACATGATTTACGGGAAATTCTAAAATTTTAACTAAGTTTTTGACTTCTGTGAAGGCGATACAAGTTAACAATAAAATTGTACTAAAGAGTAAAAAAATTCTTTGACGCAATTCTTCAATATGCTCTGAAAAAGGTAATTCTAAAGTTACCATTCTATTATTTTTAAAATTAAACTTACTGATCATGACATCCATAATCTCTTCTTACTAGTTAATAATTAGAATTTTTAAGAAAGGTTCTTTCCAGTTTCCGCCTTCCTTTATTTTATAATCAGGAAGGCGGAGCATCTAAATCCTAGAAGAAAGAACGTTAGGATACATAATTCATAGCTTCGAATCTTGCGGTTGCCTTTTTGAGTTCTACGCAAGCATCTAATCGAGCCTTATTGGTTGCTGCGTTTTCCACTGCTAACGTTGCGTTTTCTAATTCTTTTTTAGCGTCACTTAATTTTAAATTGGTTAATTCTTCCACATCATTCACTAAAACGGTTACTTGATTTCTATCAATTTCCGCTAAGCCACCATTTAAAAGAATGGGTGTCCATTTGTTTTGTAATTTAATACGTAATAGTCCGGTATCTAATGCTGTTATTAAGGCTGCATGACCCTCCAATACCCCTATTTGCCCTGTTAAACCAGGTAACACAACTTCGTCTGCGGTTGTGGAACAAATAACTCGATCAGGGGTAAGAACGCGAATGTTCATAACCATATCTAATATTCCTTATTTTAGAGTTTCTGCTTTCGCAATGGCTTGATTAATATTACCGACAAGATAGAAAGCTTGTTCTGGTAAATCATCTAATTCACCTTTTAAAATCATAGAAAATCCTTTGATGGTATCTTCTAAACTTACATATTCCCCGGGTGAACCTGTAAATACTTCCGCGACAAAAAATGGTTGGGATAAGAAACGTTCTACTTTCCGAGCGCGAGCTACTGTTAAACGATCTTCTTCCGATAATTCATCAATCCCTAGAATGGCAATAATATCTTGTAATTCTTTGTAACGTTGGAGTGTTTCTTTGACTGTTTCAGCAATTTCATAATGATTCGCACTCACGATCCCTGGCTGTAGCATAGTAGAAGTGGAATCTAATGGATCTACTGCAGGATAGATCCCTTTGGCTGCTAAATTACGAGATAATACAGTTGTCGCATCTAAATGAGCAAACGTGGTTGCCGGAGCCGGATCTGTTAAATCATCGGCAGGTACATAAACCGCCTGAAACGAAGTAATGGAACCTTGTTTCGTCGATGTAATACGTTCTTGTAGGGCACC
>JACCDI010110769.1_pt1 | contig 16574 bp, 17 predicted proteins | sample 7442791 | NCBI WGS metagenome assembly JACCDI01 (sample SAMN15323434, study PRJNA562643) | freshwater metagenome | isolation source: river surface water | place: USA:Blue River Watershed | collected 2017-08-15 | reverse complement strand
ATAAGGACAAAAAATATCATAATACATATCATTATTGAAATTACTATTAGCTAATGCATAAACAATTGGTTTTGGAGGAGGTGGTGATGATTTTTTCTTTTTTTTAGGTGAACCAAAAATTGTTTTTGTTGCTTTATTTACTCCTTTAGAGATTGATTTAGTAACACTTTTAAATGGATTTTTACTTTTAAAATCTTCATAATTATTTAATTCATACATTTTATGATAAATATAAATCTTCTAATTTAAAGTTATATTTAAATTTAAAAAAAAAAATATTTATTATATTAAAAATGTCTGATAACAAAAAAGAAAGAATTTTATTTTTCTTAAATAAATTATTAAATATTTATCAAAAAGACCCTTCAAAAAAATTTCAAACTAAAGCATTATTTAATGCTATTATATCTATTGAAAATTATAATGGTTTAATTATAGATGGTAAACAACTTCAAAAAGAATTAAAAGGAATAGGTAAAGGATTAAGTGATAGAATAGATGAGATTTTAATAACTGGTTCTTTACAAGAATGTTTAATTATGAATGAAAAAAATGATATTTGTGATCTTTTTAAATCTATAACGGGTGTAGGAGACAAACGAGCTGAAGAATGGTATGATTTAGGTTATCGTTCATTAAATGATATAAAAGATGCAATTCAAAATAAAAAAATATCAAGTACTCATCATATAGATTTGGGAATAAAATATTATGAAGATTTAAAAGAAAGAATACCTCGAAATGAAATTGATAAAATGAAAAAAATAATTGAAAAAACTTTAAAAAAAATAGATAAAGATTTAATATTTGAAATTTGTGGAAGTTATAGAAGAGGACAAGAATCTTCAGGTGACATGGATATTATTATTAGTAATCCTAAATTTGTTAATAATATTAATCAACAAAATTATCTAAAAATAGTTGTTGAAAAATTAACTAATGATGGATTTATCATAGATCATTTAACTGAAAAAGGTGATAAAAAATATATGGGATTCTGTAAGCTCCAACTATCTGGGACAAGCAAAAGACAAGATATAAAAAATAAAGCTAGAAGAATTGATATTAGAGTATTTGATTATGAAAATTATTGGTGTGGAATTCTTTATTTTACAGGTAATAAAGAATTTAATATAAAAATAAGAAATAAAGCTTTAGAATTAGGTTATTCATTAAACGAATATGGTTTAACAAAAAAAGATACAAATGAGAAAATATTTTTAGAAAATGAAAATCAAATATTTGAACTTCTTAAACTACCTTATTCAAGTCCTTTTGAACGTAATATTAAATAATATAAATTATATTAAATAATATTTTTTATTTTAATTTTATAATTTTTTTATAAATTTTTAATGTAAATGATGATTAATAAATTTAACAACTAAAAAGATAATAATAATTGCAACAATTAACATTATAAATTTACCTAAATTAGTTTGATGTTGATTTTCAAAAGTTTCCTTAACTTGATTTTCATAATTATCTAATACTAAACTTTTAACATAAGGACAGTTTTTACAATAAGGACAATTATTTGAACATTTACAATTTACACCATAAGGACATTGTTTACAGAATGGACAACCACCACGATGAGGACAATACATATTTTGAAAATTTTCTGGTTTATTAAATTCATCAATACTATCTGATTTTTCATTAAATACAACCGAATTCTTACCATTCATTAAATCATCATTTTCGAAATGTTCTACTGGATTTTCATATTCTGACCATGATTTATCTACACCTGAATCAAAAATAGTGATATTAGGCATCTTTCCTAATTGTAGATCAGGATTAAATTCTGGATAAGGAACATTTTTAGGAAAATCACTTATAATTGGATCATTTGTTGCTTCCCTCTTATTTATTTTTTCATCATATTCTTGTGCAGATAGAGGTGTCATTGGATTCATTACTTTATAAGGATAAGTATAAGTTGGTAAACCTTTAGGTGTAAATCTTTGAGGTTCCATATAAGTTTGATATCTTGGGTCTTGTTGTATTTCCCAATCAGGTTGAGGATAAAAGGTGTTTTTATCAAAAATAACTTCTGGTTGTTGCATTTGTAATTCATTCGGATAAATATCTCTTGGTTGAGGTACGGTTTTTACAAATGGTATTGTTGGTTTAGGTACATTAGTATTTCCAAAAAATTCTCCATCAGCATTTTGGACAGGAGGTACAACTTGATATATATCTTTTTTCTTAAATTGTTGACTTTGAGGAGGTAATTGTTTGTAATTTACACCAAATTGATTTCCTCTTGCAAAATTTGAATTATCACTTCCACCTGCATCATTACAAACTAATCCAACAACACCTTGACCATTACTTGTTGTTAAATAACAAGCATCTTTAGTAAAAGGTAAAGGATTAGTAAAAGGACATTCAGGACCTTGATAAGGAACGTTTAATTGTTGAGAACGAGGAGCTGGTGGTAATTCATTACAATATTGAACTTTATCATATTTTGCATTAGGATAAGGATTTAAAGGAATAGCATGAGGAGCACTTCCATAATTAACACCTTCTGGAGCGGATGGAGCAACAGAACCTTGAATAGGAATAGGTAAAATATTAGAATGAGTATCTGAGATATCATCATATGAATTTTTTAAATTTTCTTCATTATATCTTGGATTTAAATTTGGATTGATTATTTTTGGCATTTTTTTTCTTTACTTCTATTTACTCTTTATATAAAAAAATTTAATATTTTAATTGAAAAAAAATATTAAATTTATTAAAAAAAATTATTTATTAATTTTATTAATTTATAAAAATATAATTATTAATGATAATGTAAAATATAAAAGGAGATTCGAAAAGAACATTGGTTCTTCTCTTATTTGACTAATCTATAATAATATGTAAATCCAGATACATTTGAAGTGCGTTCAATTTTACATATTTGACCAGTTTTCATACCATAATATTTTGCAACAGGATCTGTTTTAAGAATTCTTGGTAATTCGTTTTTATTAAAATTTAATTCTTTTTCTTCTTCTTCATTCATAACTGAGTGTTTAGGTACTAATACATGATGAGTAATATTAAAAACTAAACTATCTTGTAAAAATATCTCAACATTTTTATAATTCGGTTTATTTAATTCTTTTGTGACCATTGCATTTTCTTTATCTTTAAGAATTAATATAACATTAATATTATCATCTTGATATTTTTCAATAATTTTTGTCATTAAATCTTTTAAATTATTTTTACTAAAACTTTTACCATAATAAAAATGTAAATAAAATTTTTTATTCTTTTCTGTATCATGTATATAAATATCTATATTATTTTCATTATATTGTACTTTAAATTGTTCAAATGTTATATTTAATTCAAGTGGTACATTAAATCCTCTATCATTCACCATTTCTAAAGCTGTTTTACGAACTTTAAATAATTTATCTTGTTCTTGGAAATCCATTTTTTTTCTTTATATCTATTAATTTATTTTATTTTAAATTAAAATATTTATTTATTTTTTTATATTTAAAAAAATCATTTTTTTTTTCATTTAACACTTAATTCTTTTCTTAAATTCTTTTTTTTATTATCTTATCATAATAAAAGAAATAAATTTATAAAATATCTTTTACTATATGCGTTGTTTTTTATAAAAATTAAACGAAAATATATAACAGATAAAGATAATAAAATGAATATAAATACAGAAAATAAACAAAATATTTTACAAATACAAGTATATGATAGTTTTACTATAGATTATAATAAATATCCCCGAAAAGATACACCAAAATTTGAAACAGATAAGGTTTTGATTCAATTTTTAATGAATCAAGATTATCTTGAAAAAGTAGCTAAATCATATACAATAGCTATTCAATTTTTTAATGAATGTAAAGAATATTATTTTATTTTAAAATCATTAGATGGTAAAAATAGTAAAAGATATTCAGCAAAAGAAATAATGTTTATAATAAATCAAATTAGTTTATTTTCACAACAAAATCCAGATATTTATTCAATTCAAAAATATTTAAGAAATTTTCATCCTTTAGATCAATTATATTATATTTTAATTAAAAATAAAGATTTTTATCTTGAACTTTTTCGTAATGTAACTGATGCTAAATATGCTTTTTTTGAAAGACGTGAAATAAATTATAAATTCTTTATACCTTTTGATTTTTATGGTGACATTAAATCTTTAAGTTCTAATAAAGGTCAAGTTTATACAGCTATTGAGTTATTAGAAATAAATGCATATACTCAATTTTTAGTAAAAAATAAAATAATAAAAAATTTACCTGAACCTTTATTTATGCGAAATTATTTTGATATTAATCCTTATTTAAAAAAAACTGAAAATAAAAAAGAAAAAGAAAAAGAATCAAAACAACAAGTTAATAAAGAAGAAATTCAAGAAAAAAATAAATCTATTTTCATTCAAAAATCAAAAACAATTGAAAATGATTATTATCTTGATTTAGAACGAATTATTCAAGATTCATATACTGAAAAAATAAATGATATTGAAGAACAAATGAATTATAATGATATTGATGATAATAATAATAATGAAAATTATTATGATGAAGAATATGAATATAATGGTTTGAAAAATAATAATAATGAAAATGAACAAGAATATAAAGAATATAAAAAATATGATGAAGATAAAAATAAAGAAGAAAATAAAAAAATAAAAAAAAATAAAAAAGAAAAAAAAGAACAAAATGAACTTAAAGAATATAAAGAACATAAAGAGATAAAAAAAAATAATTTAAATAAAAAACAAGAAAATATAGAAAATTATGAAAATCATAAAAACTATGAAAATATGGAAAATAATGAAAATATTAATAATGACATAAAAATAATTTATTTTCATAAATAAAAAATAAAAAACAATTATTTTTTAAAAAAATATATTCTATCTTTAGTAGAATATAACAAATATGAGTACAACTGATCTTTTAAATGGTCCTGTAGATTCCAATTTAACTTATAACATCAAAAATAATTGTAGTATATTTAATATGGTCGGAAATACTACTTCTAAAATTAATTATTATAGATCAGCTCTTTTAGCTATTGCATGGAATGCACCTAATTTTTTAAATATTGTTCTTGATTTTAGAAATTTATCTCGTTCTTATTATAATCAATCACCCAAACGTTTCTGTTCAACTGTTAAATTTGATGGTGTTCAATATTTCCAAGGTAAATATGCAACTGTTTATTTACCTCAACCTGGTGGTATGATTCCTAACTCAATTCCCTATGTTGAATATAACGGTACTACTAAAATTAATATGTTAAGAATTTTAGGTCCTAATTCACTTCCTGTTTGTTGGTCAAATGTTGTTTATAATAATGGAGTTTGTAAAAATGATGCTACTTTCGATCCTTCTGTTTTAAGTGATAATGAAAAAGTATTATATTATTATATTAAACATGCTAATTTCTTTACTAAAATGTTAGATATTATGACTAGAAGTTTCTTTTATTGGTCTGAATTTATCTATTTCAATTATACAGCTGTTTTCCCTGAAGATTTATATCCTGGATCTAAAGAAGATAGAACAATTTTATTAACTGGTGAATTCTTAAAAGCTATTTATTCACAATATTTAAGAGAAAGTCGTTATGGTAATCCATATGGATATAAACTCCCTTGTCCAAGAATAATTAATCCAAATTATATTTTACCTGTACAAAATTTCAGTAAAGGTCAACTTGTTAGATATATTAATGGTAACACTGATTCATTCCCTATTTAATTTAGTTTTTAATTTAAATAATTTTTTCATTCATTATTTTTTATATTATTTATATTTATTATTTAAATAAATATTATTAATACTTTTCAATTTTAGTTTAAAAAATTTAATTTATTTTATCAAAAAATATAGAATTTATTTTTTAAATATGAAAAAAATAGTTGTTATTGGTGATGTTATGATAGATAGATATTATTTTAGTGATGTTAAAAGAATTTGTCCCGAAGCACCTATACCTATAGCAAATGTTCATAATATTCAAAATAATTTGGGTGGAGCGGCTAATTTAAGTTTAAATATAAAAAATTTATTAGATAATCCAAATCAATTAATTTTAGTATCGGTACTCGGTTATGATGAAGAAAGTACAATTATAGAAAAATTATGTTCTGAAAATAATATAAATACTTTTTTTATAAAAGACAAATCACGAAAAACCACTGTTAAAAATAGAATTTATTCAAATGAACAAATGATATCTAGATTTGATATTGAAGATACACATGTTATAAAATCAGAAATACAAAATAAAATTATGAATTATATATCTACAAATTTAAAAAATAATATTGATTATATTGTTTTATCGGATTATAATAAAGGTATTTTTGATGATTACTTTTGTAATTTTATTTTAAATTATTGTGAGGAAAATAATATTTATTCTTTTGTTGATCCAAAAGTAAATAATTATTTAAGATATCAAAATTCTTTTTTAATTAAACCAAATCTTAATGAAACTTTGAATATATATTCTTATATCAAAAATACAAATTTTGATGAAAATTATATACAAAATAATATTGATATAATTTTATGTGAGTTATATAATCATTTAAAATGTAAATATATAGTTTGTACATGTGGTAAAGAAGGTATGATATTATATTCTAATTTACAAAAAACAGTAATTAAACATAAAAATATAGAAAATATAATTGTTAAAGATGTAACAGGTTGTGGAGATGTTGTATTTGCTGTATTAATAACACAATTTTATAAAACAAAAAATTTATTTAATTCAGTTGAAGTAGCTAATTATATAGGAGGATTATCAGTACAAAATATTGGTACATACGTTTGTAACAAAAATGATATTGAAAATTTTAATAAAAAAGAAGATGAAGTTATTAAATTTGAAAATAAAACATTATTTTTTAAAAATAATGAAAATATGATTTTTAATTTTGTTGTAAATCAAATTAAAAAAAGTAAAAAAATAAAAAATATTGTATTTACTAATGGTTGTTTTGATATAGTACATTTGGGACATCTTGAATTATTAAAATATTCAAAATCATTAGGTGATTATTTAATTGTTGGATTAAACTCAGATTCTTCAATTAAAAGATTAAAAGGTGATAAAAGACCAATTCATAATCAAGATTATCGATCTAAATTTTTATCTTTTTTTGATTTTATAGATTTAATTATTATTTTTGATGATGACACACCCTTTAAATTATTAGAAAAAATAAAACCAAATATTTTAGTTAAAGGTGGTGATTATACTTTAGATAAAATTATTGGTAAAGAATTTGTTGATGAAGTTAAAATATTTAATACTATTGAAAATTATTCTTCAACAAATATTATATCTTCCATTAATCTTCGATATTAATATTTTATTTGATTTTTTATTTTTTTATAAATTATTATTTATTATTTATTTTTTAATAAATAAATGGTTCTAAAGAATCTTGATTTTTCAAAAACATATAATTACTTTGTATTAATTTAAAATATTGATTATTGTCTTTATTTATATTTTTTTTATATTTTTTTATATACCATTCAAAAAATTTATATGTATTTTTAATAAACAATTCATAACCTCCTGAACCACCACTTAAAAATGGTATGTAAGTACTATTATCATAATAATCTTCTGAAAATGGCAATTTTCTTTCATTTACTTCAGAAAAATTATTTTTAAAATATTCATTATGTTTATTTTTTAATGCAAAATATATAAATCTTTCAGTACAAAATATAAAATTATTTATTATTTTAGATATCACGATATTATTATATCCATTTTCAATTGGATATTTATCACTTAAACTAATAAATATTCTAGAATATAATCTTCTCAAAAGTTCTTCTTTAAAATGATAATTATATCTTATATTTGATATCACATCTTCATAATTAATTTTCCCTATATCATCTTCTATAATTTTATTTAACTCATTTAACATTATTACAGCTAATTCTTCTTCAAATATATTTTTTGGTATTGTTTCTATTATAGATGATAACAAAGATAATGATCTTGATATATCATTATTTTCTATTTCTATATCACTATAAACTTGTCTTTTTTGAATACCTTCATTAAAAATATTATTCATACAATTCATTATATTAGGAGTATAACAACCTATATGGTCATCATTAAATCTTTTTTTAATAGTTAAATAATTATTATATTCTGTATTTTTAGGAACCTTTTTATTCATTTCACTAGATGAAAAATGAATTTGATTACCAATTTTATATAATTCAAAATATTTAAAATCTTTTTTTAATAAATCATAATAATCATGAGTTTCAAAGATAAAATCTAATATTTTAAAATATCTTATTTTCATTTCATTTTGTAAAGTTGAATCATTTATATTTTTTAATTGATTATCCAATTTAAATTTTAAAATACTATTTATTGGATTAATTATATTTTCAACTATCCATTCTTTATTTATTAACCGAATTTCACTATTAATACTATAATTATTTTTAACATAATTACATATTAATATTAATTTATTTTCAATATTAATTAATATATTATCTATATCGTTAATAATTTCAGATTGCATATTAGTATCCATTTTTGTTTTTATTAATATATATATTATAATAAACACCATTTTGAACTTTATTTAATCAAATTTTTAAATAATTTATATCGTAAATTATTTAAATAAAAAAAATTTATTTACGTTTAATCCGACTCTGGTTCTGCATGAAAATAATTATAATTATTATCTTGATTTTTACATTTTTTATTCATTGGTTCTCCATTTTGTTTATTATTTTTAATTTTTCTAACACTTTTTATTCTTTCCTTTAATACATATTCTATTTTACCACAATGTTCCTCAACGTGTTTGCAATTTTTAGGTTCACATCTTGAATATAAAAATCCATTACATGTACAAGTTCTATTATCTTTATCTACAATATAAGTTTCCCCAGTATTTTTACTTTTTATTTTAATTATGTCTTTATTATCAAAATTATCATTATTATATTCATCATTATCACTGTCTATATTACTATATATTGATTCATTATCCCGATCATCATCACTAAATTCTTTTTCATACTCTTTAAACTCTTCATTATCAATAATAAAATTATTTTTATTTTTAGTTCCTAATTCTAAATGTTCCAAAAAAACTTTATTTAATTTAAATATATCATATGAATCTTTTAGTTTATTATTAAAAGTTTCGATTCTTTCAATAATTTTTACTACATATTCATTTGAATGATTTAATTGAATTTTTTTTTTACTATCAATTTTTATATAATTTAAATATTCCATTCTTTTCAAAATTTTACTAATTTCATGTATCTCTGTTAATCTTTCAAACTGATTAATACCTTCTTCAAAATATAAATTTTTTAATAAATATTTAAAAATAAATTCTTTTACTGATAAAAAATCTTTCTTTTCTTTTTCATTTTCAATCAAGAAAAATATAATATCTTCACGAATTGTATAAAATTTACCACTCATATTTTAATAATTTATTTATTTAAATATATTTTTTTAAGTTGAATTTATATAAAATATTAATAAAATATATTTTTATATAAAATATAAGTTTATTTTATACTTAAAAAAACTTTAGAAAAAGAAGATTATAAAAAATGGATTTTAATTTTAATTTTGATAAAAAATGGATAATTATTTCAATTGTTATATTAATAGTTGTTATTATAGGATATTTTATTTATAAATATTTTATCAAAAAACCAACTACCCAAGGAAAGATAAAAAATGAACCCGAAAACTATTCTAATAAAAATGAAGCACCGACAAATTCAATAGTTGGTAAAGATCCTCCAATCAAAAAAACAGTTGATTTAAATGATACTTCAAATTATGTTTATTTTGATGTTCAAATAGGAAATGAAAAACAAGGTAAGATTGTCATGCAATTATTTGATGATGAGGTTCCTAAAACTTGTAAAAACTTTAGAACATTATGTTGTAAGAATATCTTAAATAATAGTTCAAAACCATCCTTTGTTAATACTAAATTCCATCGTGTAATACCTAATTTTATGATCCAAGGTGGTGATATAACAAGAGGTGATGGTACAGGTGGTTATAGTATTTATGGTGAAAATTTTGCTGATGAAAGTTTTGAATTAAAACATAATCAACCAGGTTTATTATCAATGGCTAATGCTGGTCCTAATACAAATAATTCACAATTTTTTATAACAACTGAAGCTACACCATGGTTAGATAATAAACATGTTGTTTTTGGTATAGTATTACAAGGATTTGATATAGTACGTAAGATTGAAAATATTGAACGTAACCAAGAAAATGATAGTCCTTTAGTGACATGTAAAATTATAGATTCAGGTTTAATAAGTAAAGAAGAGTATGAAAAAGAGTATCCAATTGAAGATTTTGAAAATGAAAATGAATCAGAGCAAAACTTAGAAGAGCAAAACTTAGAAGAAGAAACAGAATAATAGATTAAAATAAAAAATGAAAATAATTTTTATATATATTTAATTCATGTATTAATGAATTAATAATAAAAAAAATATTTACGTATTAAAAAATTAAATACTACGTATTTGTGTATATCGATAAAGGGTAATATTATTGTTGTCTATTCAGTCTTTTTTGTGGAAAAAAAGACCTAGAATGCAAAATAGTGGAGTTGATAATAATGAAGATAATTCAAATTTTTCTTCCCAAAACTTTCTTTTTTCTGATTCTTTTAGATCAAAGAAAGATGAAAAAAATCAATTAAAAAATAAAGTAATTAAAAAATTATGGGAAAATGTTATACATTGTTATTATATTTTACCTAATTTAAGATATAATTCACAACAAGATGATTTTTATTTTGTTAGTGAAAATCCAATAGAATTTTTAAATACAAATAATTATGAGTTTAAATTAAATTTATATAAAAGAGAAGATAATTTTAATATTTTGATAAGAAATTATGATGATATTTACAAAAAATATAATACTGAACAATACAGAATAATTTATCATTTATGTAGAGAAGAATATAATAAAGGTGTTATATGTATTGTTGGGTTTCCTGAAAATTTATATTTAAATAATATGGAATTAAAGTTATTAGGAAAATGTATTGAAAAACATGTTTTAAAAATAAATAATTATAGAACTATTCATTTTAATAAATTATTAAATGAAAACAATCAATACATTTACCAAAATAATTTAAAAAAATCAGATGAATTAAATGATTCAAATGATTCAAATAATAAAGAAAATATTCAATTAAAAAAATTTTATGAAAATGAAAATTTTACAAATGACTTAGAAATAAGTAATAAAATTAAACAAAAAATGGATATAGTAAATTCAATTAAGTCTAAACCAATTCGTCTTTAAATAAACTTTAACATTTATTAATTTAATAATTTATAAATTATAATATATAAAAATATAAAAATAAATATGATGATATAATAGAAAAATGATTAACTTTTTACAAGACAAAACATTTTATTATTCTTTTTTACTTTTTGCCAATTTTTTAATATGTTTTTCATTAATACCATTAGTTTATGAAACAACCATGTTAAAAATGACTATTAATATTCCTTATTTTACATTATTATGTTTTGGTATAGCTTTCTTCATTTTTATATTTGTATCATTAATGAGAAAATATTTAATTCATGCTTTTATCTATACAATTGCATTTATATGTGTTATTATATTATTTATTAATAAAATTCAGTTTGATAAAAATAATATAAATATTCAAAAAAAAGTTGTTGAAATTGAGTATAAAGATAAAAATAAAATAAAATTAGAACAATCATCATAAATTAAATTATATTTTTTGAAGAATAAATAAATATAAATTATTTTCACCAAAAAATAAATATTTACTTTTATTTATTAATGATGAATCTATTTTAATATAATAATCATTTAAATTTAAAATATCACTATTTATATCTACTAGATTTTTAATTTTTCCAATAGGTAGTTTTGTAATTTTTTTTATTTGTGTTCTTATAAAATTTTTTTTATTAATTTTATTCTCATTTTGATTACTTATACTATGATATAAATATATCTTTCCATCTTTTTTTAAAATATGATAAATTTTTTTTAATAATATTATTAATTTTGTATCATAAATTGATGAGTGATGTATAATAATATAATCATATAAAATATTATTTGATATTTCATGTATTAAAAAAGGATTTAAACTTAAAATTTTAATATTCGATTCATTCTCTTCATTCAAAATATCATTTTTTAAACTTGATTCATATATATTATTTTCATTATGTAAAGTTATTTGTAAATTATATTTTTTTATAATATTTCTATGATATATTAATGGATTAAATGAACCATTATTAATTATTAATATATGTCGATTCTCTAATAATAAATCATTAAATTCTTTTTTTTTGACTTCTTCATTTCTATTAATAAATTCTTTTAATTCATCTTTTTTATTTTTTATATTTTTATTTTTCTCTTTTTTTTCATTTTTCTCATTTTTTTTATTTTTGCATTTTATATTTTTATTATTCATATTATTAATATTATCATTATTATTAATAATTGTATCAATATTATCATCAATATCTAATGATAAATCAATATCATAATTATCTTTTATTTTATATTTTTTTTTTAAAAAAATTGATTTTTTATATTTTATTTTTTTATTGATATTGTTATTTTTTATATTAGTATCTTCATTTTTATTAATATCAAAATCATCATCTGATAATGAACTAATAGAAGAATTGTCTGAATTATATAAATCATTTGAATTATATGAATTATATGAATTATATAAATCATTTGAATTTGAATTATTTGAATTTTCTAATTTGTGTTTTGAATCATATAAATAGTTATTATGATTATAGGAATGATTATTTTTTTGTAAAAATTCATTTTTTAATAAATTTTGAAAACATTCATTATAATAATTATTAAATAAAAGATGATCTAGATTATTTGATTTTAAAAAATGCATTCTTTACATTTAAAATCCATAAAAAAGATTTATTTTAAATTTGATTTAAATTTTAATATTTATTTTTATAAATAAATATATTATAAAAAAATAGAATAATAATATGGATTTTGATTTAAACCAATTTATAAAAAAATATTCAAATAAAAATTTTATAATTTTATACTTTATTGTTTTTATTGTATTATTTGTTCTTTTTTCATTTATTAAATTTTTCTCTCAATTACCTATTTTAGTTATTATTACTTTTATTATTAGTTCTCTTATTTTTAATAAAGTAAAGAAAAATACAGAAGATTATTAATTACTTTAATTCATCATATATTTCATTCAAAATAGCAAAAATTTTATCTCTTGTTTTTTCAATTAATTCAATTACTTTTTCAATTGTATTATTTTCCTTTAATTTAAATTTCATAAGAACTTCTTTACGAAGTGGATGTCTTACTACATATCCACTATAATCAACATTTTCATCTAAACCAAAATATTGTGTCATTAAATTTCCTAATGTATCTGTTTCATTATGAACTATAATTTCATGAATATCACCATAAACATCATCCAAATGAATCTCAATTCTTTCATCACGATTTTTAAGATCTACTATAAAATTATTTATTCTTTCTTTTAATGCTTCAATACCCATTAATACAATTTTTGTTTGTTCATATTGACCAATAGTTTCAATATTCATATTATATAAAATAGGTTGATGATACTTATTTGTTTGAAAACTTCTTTCCTTAAAATAAGCTTTTTTATCAACCTCTGACATATCTTTAATATCAGCTTCATATTTTTCTTCATCTACAACAAAAGTATGAACACATGTACATACTGGACAATGAGCAGATGAACCACCATTAACAACACTTTTTTTAATTAATTTTGTTTCAAAAAATATATTTTGATTAAATTTTAAATTTGCTACTAAGATTCCGGGATAAGGAAAAATTTTATTGTTTTCTATAATTTCATCTGTATTTTTGTTTTTAACAATAAAATCTTTTACATATACTCCTATAATTTCTTCTTCTTCATTCTTTTTTTTACATTCAATCACCACTGAATCATAATCAATATCTTCTAAATCACTTTTTATTGGGATTAAACTTAATCGTTGAGCAATAAATTCATTGTTTAAAACACTTGTATTATCAAAAAAAGTTGTTTGCTTATTATCAATACACCAAGTTTCAATATCAGATAAAATTGTTCTACGAACTGCATTTACTAAAGCAGTAAATATTTTATCATCTTTGTTTTTAATATTAAAACTGATATAATTATCTTTTTTCTGAATGTTGCTTAAAATAGACATTTTATTTATACTACTATTAATTTATTATCTTTTTTTTTAAGTTAAAATTATATTTATTTTTCATATTCTAAAAAATCATTTTTTTTTTCATTTATTTAAATGAAAAAAATATAAAATAGAACTTAAAAAGATAAAAAATAAGAAAAAATAATAATTTATATTCTTAAATAAAAATAATTAAAATTTATATAATAAAATATTTTTTTATTTATTAATATAATATTATAATGCGTAAATTTTTATGTCGATTTTTATTTTAAATAATTAATAACCTAACTAAAAATGAGTAATAATGATTATATTCTATTTTATTCAAATAAATGCAATCACTCTAAAGAATTATTAGTTCTTTTAACTAAAGATCCTGAATTAAACAAAAAATTTATTAAAATTAACATTGATGTTCGTGGTGTTAAGATACCTCCTTATATTAAAAGTGTTCCCTCTGCAATTATTCCAATGAATGGAAGTCCTTCTCTATTAGTTGGTAAAAATATTTTTAAATGGTATGATGATAATCATAAAGTAAATATTCAATCAAATTCAATTTTGGATTATGATCCTTTAGGTATGAGTGGTTATTCAGATAATTTTTCATTTTTAGATGGTAAAAACGAACCACTTAAAAAAGCATTTAGTTTTGTTAATGAAAATTTTAATATATCAACACCTGATGGAAATTCAATGATGAGTGATAACCAAAGTGGAAGAGGAGGTGGAAGTTCTTTTGGTGGATTTGATGATGAACGAGGTGGAAGAAATGGAGGTAGAGAATCACAAAAAAAAACACAATTAGATATGGAATTCGAACATAGAATGAATCAAAGAAAATTAGAAGTACCAATGGGTCAACCTAGATTAGGTTAAAAATAAAAAATAAAAAATATTTTTAAGATTAGTTATTTTTATTAAATAAAAATAATATAAATATTTAAAATGAATAAAGAAGCAGTTATTATATCATCAAAAATATTATATTTTTCAAATGTTTATAATCAAAATTTAATAATGTATCCAGATTATCTTTATAATTATATGCAAAAACATAATAAATTATGGGATGAAGATATATGTCAAGTTATAGTTGAATACATAAAACCTGATACTGATTTTATAGATATTGGTGCAAATTATGGATTAGTATCTTTAGGAGTTAAAAAATTGTTAAAAGATTTAAATCGTGAAAATGAGTTAAAAAATATTCATTTATTTGAATGTAATATTGATTTAATGGATTGTTTACAATTTAATTTTAATGAAAGTAATAATAAAATAAATAATACTAATTATATTATTTATCCATTTGGATTATCAAATAAAAATGAAATGTGTAATATATGTATTAATAATTATAATCAAGGATGTAATTTTATAAAAAATATTTATGATTGTTCAACAAATGAAATGTTATCTGTAAAACATTTAAATGATACTAATATTATACAAAATAATATTTGTTTTCCAACTTTACCATTAGATAATTTTTATAAAATGTTTTCCAATAAAATATCTGTTATAAAAATTGATGTTGAAGGTATGGAATATAAAGTTCTTCAGGGAGCTAAAGATTTATTAATTGAACATAAACCTACTTTAATAATTGAAATATGGAAAGAACATTTTGAATCAACAAATACATTTTTAAATTCAATAAATTTTTACATAATAAAAGAAATTAAAAATATTAGTAGTTCAACTATTGATTATGTATATCAATATAGAGAATAAATAAAAAAAATATAAATTTTGAAATATAATATAAATAATTTTTATTTATATATAATAAATCAATTTAAAAAAAAATATATAAATAAATAAAAGATTAAAAGATTAAAAATGGATATTAAAAAGATATTTTTAAAACAAATAGAGGATTTTACAGAGGAAATGATAAGTGTTTTTCCTGAAGTAAAATCACTCCAAGTTTTTAAAACACAATATGAAATATTTAAAAGTATGAATTCAACTTTAATTATTGAAAATTTTATTAAATATGTTCTACCCCATAAAGATAAAATTTTAAAAGAAGATGAAGGATTCTTTTTAAATGGTGGTGGTCAAGAAAATGTAAAAGGAGAATTAATGAAATTTGCTAATGTTATGGCTGATATTTGGTTAAATAAAATGTCAGAAGAAAATAAGCAAATTGCTTGGAAATATTTTAAAGTTTTCGTTATTTTATCAGAAAAATATCAAGATGAAAAACAAAAAACACAAAATAATTAGTTGTGTTTT
>JACCDI012183950.1_pt1 | contig 16580 bp, 15 predicted proteins | sample 7442791 | NCBI WGS metagenome assembly JACCDI01 (sample SAMN15323434, study PRJNA562643) | freshwater metagenome | isolation source: river surface water | place: USA:Blue River Watershed | collected 2017-08-15 | reverse complement strand
GGCACAGGCTGGAGTAGACGAACGCAAACAGGCCTTAACTTGCAAGGCAGCGGCTTATTGTTTTAGCGTTGTCGATCCCCCAAAGCACCGAGGGAAGGCGTAGTTGTCCGCTCAGTGACGGGCTACTAAGGTAGGCCTAAGAACCCTGGCTTAGAGCTGTCCAGGTCGCTTTAGTTGCGTCGCTGGATGTCTAAATAGAGGTGGGTTCACCACTACCTAATACCTATTATTATATCACATATAAATGATAAATGCAACATATAAGTACAAAAATTTCACTTAATTTAGCTACTTGAAATATAGCTCGCCCAACTTTGTATCAACTTTGCTCTCTTCATGAAGAGATCAGACCGCTGGTAACTCCTCTCCACCTCTGAGCCAACTTTGTGCGCCAAGGCGTGCTCCGCTACAACCCCGAAATCGGTCATTTCCTCGGCCCAAGTCCTAAAACTGGTTCTAAATCCATGAACTGTGTAGCTCTCTATTTCCATACGCCTCAGAAGCGCCAGCATCGCCATATTTGACATAGGAGCTTCGAGGTCGCTTGGGGACGGAAAAACGTAGTCACTAACCCGATCTACCGATTTAAGGAGCTTTACCACCTCTTTAGAAAGTGGAACCTTAAACTTGACTTTAGTTTTCATCAGTTTTGCTGGGATCGACCAAGTTCCTTTCTCGAGGTCAATCTGATCCCACTTTGCTTGGACCGCTGTCCCCGTCCTAACTGTCGTGAATATAGTAAAAAGTAGCATCTTCGCTGAGAGAGACTGCTCCCCATACAGCTGGGTAACTAGAGCCGGTACTTCTTTGTAGGGCATAGAACAAAAATGACCCTCGTTGGGATCATCTAAAGCTTTTTTGCGCTTTAGGCGCTTGGCAGGCGGCAACAACGTATCCAGGTTGTTCCTTAACTGCGCAGGGTTCTCCCCAGCTCTCAGTCCCAGAGTCCTCGCGTAATTGAAGACCTTTTCCATCCGTTGCCTGACTCGGCTAGCTGTCTCTGTCTTGGTGTACCAGATCGGCTTCAGGCAAGCCAAAACGTCGTGCACTGTAATATCAGCGATTGGCTTTGCTCCGATCGTCGGAAAGACGTATTCCCTGAGGGTATTGATGTTCTGAGCGGTGTTTTTGGCGTTCGTCCACTCATGCTTTTTTGACTCCCACCAGTCGTACGCAACCCTCTCAAAGGTATTTTTCTTCAGCCCGAGAGCCTCTCTCTTTGTCTCTAGCTCAGCCAAAGCCTGCCGCTTGACCTCATCTTTCTGCTTTTTGGGATCGACTCCCTTGGCCACTAATGACGCCATCTCCAGCGCCTTAGCCCTGGCTACAGCCAGCGTATTTGCCTTGGATACGCCGCCCAGACCGAGCTGCGTTCTTTTCCCTTGGAACTGATATCTGAAGAGCCAGCTCTTACTAAGGTTAGGCTTTACGTCCAAGTAAAGACCATCACCAGCTGCGTAACGGCCAGCTGCATCAATCGCATCTACTTCCTTGGCGGTAAGTCTTGGCACTTGGCGACCCCTGTACTGTAGCGGTATCGTAAAAATGTACCACTAGTTGTACCATTTAGAGGTGCGCTTTGCCTAGCCAGCCGAGGACTTGGGTAGACGATTAAGCCTTAAAACCCTTAAAATAACGGTGTTCTTAAGAGTTTTTGAGGATTTGTAAGGACAAGGCTGGAATGATGTTTGGCGGAGACGGAGGGATTCGAACCCTCGATGCGCTTTTGGCACATACTCCCTTAGCAGGGGAGCACCTTCGGCCTCTCGGTCACGTCTCCTATTTACAGCTGCCGATTGGGGCGGCTCGTGACCGCCTCAAAACCCTAGGATTCTAGCCCAAACGCCTTGTGCAAGGCGCGCACGGCCAATTCCATGTATTTGTCGTCAATCACGACTGAAATCTTGATTTCGCTGGTCGAGATCATTTGAATATTGATGCCCTCTTTGGATAAGGTCTCAAACATCTGGCTCGCAATCCCCACGTGACTGCGCATACCAATTCCGACCACCGAGACCTTGCAGATGTCTTTAGCGCCAGTGATCGACTTGGCCTTAATTTCGGGCTGAACCTTGGCGTGGAGCACCTCGAGGGCCTTGTCCAACTCATTTCGATGCACGGTAAAGGAAAAGTCGGTCAGCCCATCATGGCTCACGTTCTGGATAATCATGTCGACATCGATATTCGCGGCCGCCACCGGACCCAGAATCTTGTAGGCAATCCCTGGTTTATCGGGCACGCCCGCTACAGTGACTTTGGCCTCATCGCGATTAAAGGCAATGCCCGAGATAACGGCTTGTTCCATGGTTTCATCTTCCTCGTAGGTGATCAGCGTGCCCGAGTGGGCCTCTTGCGCAAGGGGGATATCCGGATCGGTGAGACTCGATAACACCCGGGTTTTCACTTTGTACTTGCCTGCAAATTCCACCGAACGGATCTGCAGAACCTTGGAGCCTAGACTGGCCATCTCTAACATCTCTTCGAAGGTCACCTTCTCCAGACGTTTAGCCTCCGGCACGATGCGTGGATCGGTGGTATAGACACCATCGACATCGGTGTAGATCAGGCACTCTTCGGCATGAAGTGCAGCCGCCACGGCCACGGCCGAGGTGTCCGAGCCCCCACGCCCCAGCGTGGTGATGTTCTGGTGCTCATCCACCCCCTGAAAACCGGTGATGACGACCACATGCCCCGCATCAAGATCCTGGCGCACCCGCCGGTCATCGATGGACTCGATACGTGCCTTGGTATAGGCGGAATCTGTTTTTACGGGCACCTGCCAACCGGTGTAACTCTTCGCCTTGACCCCAATGGCCTGTAACGCAATGGCCAAGAGCCCCACGGACACCTGCTCGCCGGTGGAGGCAATCTGATCAAGTTCTCGCGGGTCGGCGCGCTCGGAAATTTCCTTGGCCAATCCCAAGAGCCGATTGGTCTCCCCCGACATGGCCGAGGGCACCACCACCACCTGATGGCCGGCCTGTTGCCATTTGGCCACGCGGCGCGCCACATTCTTGATGCGCTCCACCGAGCCCATGGAAGTGCCGCCGTATTTATGAACGATTAACGCCATGATGTCGACAATTTAAAAACCGAAATTATCGCCCAATCCGCAGAAAACCCCGCTCCCGAAGCACGCGCCAGACCTCGCCGGTAGCCGGATCGGTCAGATCCATCTGGGCAAACGGTTCACGGGCGGAGCGCAATTGCCGCAAAAACTCGGTCAAACGCCGGGTCGGTGGCGTGGGTGCCCCATGCTGCTTGAGCCACCCTCGAACAATGCGCGCAGCCAGGGCGTCATCCTGAACGAATAACACCTCTAAATTCAGGCGCCCCCCGGGCAGGCGGCTCTCCTCCAAGGCCTGCTCAGTGACCATCTCCAACAGATCCCGTGCGGTCTGCAGGTGCGCGATGCTGCGGGCCATCGCCGAATCCGCTCCTTCGCGCAGACTGCGCAACACCGGCATGACCTCGTGCCGAATCCGATTACGCGCAAGATCAATATCGGTATTGGTCGGGTCTTCCACCCAAGACAGGCCCTCCGCCACCGCATAGTTCATGAGCGATTGACGGCTCTGATCCAACAATGGCCGCCATCGCACAATTGTTTTGCCATCGGTTTGCATGCGCGATAGCCGCGTCATAGCCGACAGCCCCTCCAAACCCGCCCCACGAATCCATTGCAACAAGGCGGTCTCGAGCAGATCGTCACGATGATGCGCCAACACCAACACCTCGTGATGGCTCAGACGCCCACTCATCGCCTGGTACCGGTAGCGACGCGCGGCCGCCTCGACTCCCAATGTCTGAATATCGGACTCTGGAATCCGCACGCGTGCAATGGTCAGGGGTACCAACAGCCCATGACATAGCGCCTCACACTGGGCCACAAATGTCTGGGCGGCAGGCTGCAAACCATGATCCACGTGAATGGCGGAGAGCGAAAAAAGATGGGGAAGTTTTTGTTGCAGGCGGTGCATCAGATGCAACAGCACAGTGGAGTCGAGCCCGCCGGAGAGCCCCACCGTGAGGGATAACGCCATTTAGCTGGCCTTGATTTCCTTGAATTTCCCCAGCGCACGAATGCGACTCTGACGCTGTGCCACGAGCTCCTCGGGGGTCAGGTCCACGACGGCCCGCAGCGCCTCAGCAATCGCCCGCTTTAAGGTATCCGCCATCGCGGCGTGATCCCGATGGGCGCCCCCTAAGGGTTCGGTCACAATCTTGTCGATCAGGCCCAAGGACTTTAACCGTGGGGCGGTGATGCCCAACGTCTCCGCGGCCTCGGGTGCTTTGTCAGCACTCTTCCACAAAATCGATGCGCAGCCCTCCGGGGAGATCACGGAATACGTGGAGTACTGCAACATCATCAAGGCGTCTCCCACTGCGATGGCCAATGCACCCCCCGATCCGCCTTCGCCAATGATCACCGAAATGATGGGCACTTTGAGTCCTGCCATCACCAACAGATTGCGGCCGATGGCTTCGGACTGTCCGCGCTCTTCGGCGCCGATGCCCGGATAAGCCCCCGGAGTGTCGACCAAAGTGATCACCGGGATTTTGAATTTCTCTGCCAACTGCATCAGACGCTCGGCCTTGCGATAGCCCTCGGGACGCGGCATGCCGAAATTGCGATAGGTGCGCTCTTTCAGATCACGGCCCTTTTGATGGCCGATGATCATCACGCTCTGACCATTGAATCGGGCCAGCCCCCCCACAATAGCCGGATCATCGGCAAAGGAGCGATCGCCGTGCAGCTCATAAAAATCCGTGAACATCAGGCCGATGTAATCCAAGGTATACGGCCGCTGCGGATGGCGGGCCACCTGGGCAATCTGCCAGGGGGTCAGCTTGGCGTAGATGTCTTTGAGCTGAGACTCGGTCTTACCGCGTAGCCGATCGATCTCTTCTGAAATATCCACCGCAGAATCGCTTTGAACAAACCGCAATTCCTCGATCTTGGTCTCCAGTTCGGCAACCGACTGCTCGAACTCCAGAAACGTCTGTTTGGTCTGGGTGCTCATGAGGCCCGTATTGTCTTACAAATTCCGCCAGGTCGTACCGCCGGGGCCGTCCTCCAGCACCACGCCTTGGGCCAGCAGGTCGGCCCGGATCTGGTCGGCCCGGGCAAATTCCTTGGCTTTCTTGGCGGCAGCGCGCTCGGCAATCCGGGCCTGGATGCTTGCGGTGTCCAATCCGGCCACACCCGCCTGCAGAAACTCCGCCGGGGCCCGCTCCAAAATGCCGAGCGTGGCGGCCAGTGCCCGTAGGATTAACGCGCCCCGCTGGCGCTGGGCAGGCTCGGACGCTTTGTTCACCTCGGTGGCGATATCAAACAGGGCCGCAATTGCAATGGGCGTATTGAAATCATCGTCCATGGCCTCCATAAAAGCCGTGATGGCGGCACCGACCCGTGGCCAATCGGCACACTGCGCGGCCAGGGCAGCACCATGGATGGGGTGCACGTGATACGGATGCGCCGACGTGATGCCCGCGGCGGATAAAGCCGTGTAAAGACGGCTCAGCCCTTGACGGGCATCCTCCAGGTGCGCATCGGAATAGTTCAAGGGGCTACGGTAGTGGGCACGAAGAATAAAAAAACGCACCACTTCCGCATCAAACTTCTTCAACACCTCACGAATGGTGAAAAAGTTACCCAAAGACTTGGACATTTTTTCATCATCCACCCGCACAAACCCGTTATGCATCCACGTGTTCACAAAAGGTTTGCCCGTCTGTCGGGAATACGCGCCCTCGGACTGGGCGATTTCGTTCTCATGATGAGGAAACTGCAGATCCGCACCTCCACCATGAATATCAAAGTGCTGGCCCAATAAACTGCAGCTCATGGCCGAGCATTCAATGTGCCAACCTGGACGCCCCTCGCCCCAGGGCGAAGGCCACTTCACCTCGGCCGGTTCATCGGCTTTACTGCGCTTCCAGAGCACAAAATCTAAAGGATCACGCTTGCCATCGCCCACGGCCACCCGCTCGCCGGCACGCAGCTCATCCAAGGACTTGCCCGACAGCTTTCCGTAGCCGGGAAACCCACGCACCGAAAAATTTACATCACCGTCGCGGCCGTCCGGTAACTGCGCCTGGTAGGCCAATCCATTGCGCTCGAGCGCTCCGATCACCGCGAGCATCTCCGGCACATACTCGGTGGCCCTCGGTTCATGATCGGGCGCGATCACGCCCAAGGCCCGGGCATCTTCGTTCATGGCCCGGATAAACCGTTGCGTCAGAGCAGCCACCGGCTCGTTGTTCTCGACCGCCCGTTTAATGATTTTGTCATCGATATCAGTGATGTTGCGCACATAGGTCACCGAGAGTCCGCTGGCCCGCAGCCATCGGGTCACCATATCGAAGACCACCAGCACCCGGGCATGCCCCACATGGCAGAAGTCATAAACGGTCATCCCGCAGACATACATCCGCACCCGACCGGGTTCGATGGGGACAAACTCCGTTTTGCTACGGGTTAAGGTATTGAAAATCTTCAAGAATTCACCATGCTAGACTGAGCGGCTCGCGATTTAAGAGCTCTTGCCCGCATTTTATGGGAATGATTCCAAAACCCCTTGTGACCGCACTGATGGTCTGCGCCACCGCAGCGCCCCTGATGGCGAACGCACAGACCCAGCGGCTGCAGTCCGTGGCCCAACCTGGCTCCTCCCCGACGAGCTCGACCGGTCTGATCCAGGGCCGTCCCATGGCACCGAGCGCCTCGCCGGAACTGATCGAGGCCCGTGAGTTCATCGCCCGCCAGAACTGGGTGGAAGCGGCCGAACGCATCGAGGCGGCACTGGCCAAACGGCCACGCGATCCGCAATGGCGTTTTCTACAAGGCGTGCTCTTGGCAGAGATCGGTAAACGCAATGAGGCGATCAGCACGTTTGAGCTGCTCACTGAAGACTTTCCGGAGCTCTCCGAACCCTATAACAATCTGGCGGCACTCTACGTGGATCAAAACGAGCTTCAGAAGGCCCGTTTACTGCTGGAGCGGGCCATCCAGAATCGGCCCGATTACGCACTGGCCCATGAGAACCTGGCCGACATCTACACGCGTCTGGCGATTCAATCGTATGAAAAAGCCGCCAAGGCCAATCAGCCGTCACCGAGTGTGCGACTCAAACTCGACTATTTGATCAATATGCCCGCGATCCGGGCCACGCGCATTCTGACCAACCGCTAGCCCGGCGCTTTCCACCCCATTACTACGGAGAATCCACTTATGAACGTCATTTTAAAAACATCCATGGGCGACATTACCCTTGAACTGGACGACAAGAAGGCACCCGAGAGCACCAAAAACTTTCTGGCCTACGTGAAGGCGGGTCACTACGATGGCACGATCTTTCACCGGGTCATGGACAACTTCATGATCCAGGGCGGCGGCTTTAACGACAAGATGGTGCAAAAGCCCACGAAAGCAACGATTAAAAACGAGGCCGACAACGGCCTGAAGAACAACAAGTACACGATCGCCATGGCCCGCACCAGCGACCCCCATTCGGCCTCCGCCCAGTTTTTTATCAACGTGGCCGACAATGATTTTCTTAACTTCTCCTCGCCCACCGAGCGCGGCTGGGGTTACGCCGTGTTTGGCAAAGTCACGGCAGGCACGGATGTGGTCGATAAAATCAAAAAAGTGAAAACAGGCAACAACGGGTTTCACCAGAACGTTCCATTGGAACCGGTCACTATCCTCAAGGCCAGTGTCGTAGAGAAATAAGGGCGTAAACCGCCTGCATCGGAGCAAGGGCCATGTCCGCGCCACGCATCGAAGTGCGTTCGGCCTTATTGGTGTCGGATAGCCATCTCCATGAGGCGCAACCGGCACTGACCCAACGGTTCTGCGAATGGATCACCCGAGCGTGCACCACCGGGCCGTGTCCGCCCGAGACCACTGCGCCCGATGCCTTGCTGATTCTGGGCGATCTGTTCGATGCCTGGGTCGGCGATGATCACCTGTTGGCCGTCGCCCACGGCACCGGCCAACAGGTGGTGGCCGCACTCGCCGCCATTGAACGCACCGGCGTGCGTGTCTACCTGATGCACGGCAATCGTGACTTTCTTTTGGGCTCGGACATGGCACGGGCCTGTGGTGCGCAACTCCTCGAAGACCCCACCGTGATGCAGGTCGACAACGGGCCGGCGGTAGTCTTGACCCATGGCGATCAGCTCTGCACCGAGGATCATGCCTATCAACAGTTTCGCAATCAGGTGCGCTCTGCCGCCTGGCAGCAGCAGTTTCTGGCCAAACCGCTCACCGAACGCTTAACCATTGCGCGCGAACTGCGCGAACAAAGTGAGCAGGCGAAATCCGGCAAACCGATGACCATCATGGATGTCACGCCGCGGGACTGTGAACTCTTGATTCAGCGGCTCGATGCCGACATGCTGCTTCATGGCCACACCCACCGTCCGGGATGCAGCACCCTGCCCAATGGCAAAGTCCGTTGGGTGCTGCCCGACTGGGAGATGGATGCCCAAGGGCAACTTAAACGTGGCGGCGGGCTATGGGTGGACGCGACCGGCGTGCGGCCCGTCGACGGATCCACCCCTCACTGACGCTTCAGTTTTTCAATTTCTTCTTGTTGCCGTTTCAGTTCGTCGACCAACTGATGCAGCACGATGTCAATTGGATCCTGCGCACCGGGCATCACGCCGTAGGCCGCAAAACGATCGCCCTCGGTTTGCCGGGCCATGGAGTCGGCGTACTGTTCATCGACGATGCGGGCGGGAATGCCGATCACGGTCGCGCCCGCGGGCACTCCCTTGACCACCACGGCATTGGAGCCAATCTTGGCCCCCTCGCCCACCGTGAACGGGCCCAATACCTTGGCGCCCGCACCGACCACAACACGCGCCTCCAGTGTCGGGTGGCGTTTACTGCCCTTCACCAGGGACGTGCCCCCAAGGGTGACCCCTTGATAGATCGTGCAATGGTCACCGATCTCGGTGGTCTCCCCAATCACTACGCCCATGCCGTGATCAATGAATACCCCGTGACCCAGCTGCGCTCCGGGATGAATCTCAATGCCCGTGAGCCAACGCGAGATCATGGCCACGAAGCGCGCCAACCATTTCAACGGCGCGATGCCGGATCGCCACAAGACATGGGCGATGCGATGCAACCACAGGGCATGCAGACCCGGATAGCAGGTCAGCACCTCAAAGGTGCTGCGGGCCGCCGGATCGCGGTCCAAAATAGCCCGGATATCTTCACGTAGGGTTGAGAACATAGGGGTGAAGGGTATCAGGTGCGCCGCTCAATTTCCGTGCAAAGCCCACGAAGCATCTGGACTTCATCTTCCAACATGGCCTTGCGTGCCAACAGCCGTTTGAGCCGATCCTCAAACCGCCCCGGCACCGCCGGGTCCAGATAGCCGACCCGCTGGGCCACACGCACCAGGTGATCGTGCAGGCCCATGATGGCCTCGTGGGTGGCGGGACGTGATGTCTCCCGGTTATTGCCGTGGCGCGCTTCCAGATTGTCGATCGCTGCCTCTAACGAGGCCAATGCCGTAGTGCCCTCCAGGGTGATCCAAGATGCAGAGGAGGCCGACATCGATCGCATGGCCCCGCGCGCGGCGCGGCGCAACGCATAGGCCACCACCTGCACGGCCTGGGACAAATTCAGGGAACTGAACTTCTCTTCGACATCGAGGCTGCAGACATGGGTGCAGGCCAATACCTGTTCATTGGTCAATCCATGACGCTCTGCCCCGAACACAAACGCGGCCTGGGCCGGTGACTCGGCCTGCAGATGCGCCAACACAGCTTCACACGCCTGCTCCAGGGTCAATCGCGGCGGCTCGAACTCCCGGGTGCGCGCACTCATGGCGCAGCGCCACGTGGTGTCGCACAGGGCCTGCGACAAGTCCTGGACTTGGGCGCCCTCGAGCACCCGGGCCGCGCCCGAGGACAGCGCCACCGCATCGGAGCGCTGGGCGATCTTGACGTCTTCGGGATCCACCAACCGCAGATCCGAAAACCCCATGGCCTGCATGGCACGTGCGCTCGCACCCACATTGCCGGGATGGCTGGGATTGACCAGCACGATGCGCACCCGCGAAAGCAGGTCCTGAAAACGCCTAGAATCACTCATGGGCGCCATCATGCCTTGTTTTTACCCCGCTCCTTAAAAGACCCGACCATGCATCCTTTGCTCAATACGGCAGTGAAAGCTGCCCGCCGTGCCGGCGCCATCATCAACCGCGCCAGTCTCGATCTCGACCTGCTGCGTGTGGGTCGCAAGGCCCCAAATGATTTTGTCACCGAAGTGGACCAGGCCAGTGAGACCGCCATCATCGAGGTCCTCTCCAAGGCCTATCCCGATCATGATTTTCTGGCCGAAGAAACGGGCACCGCAGGAGCGCAGACGGATCGGGCAGGCGGCGGCAAACACGGGGCGCAAAAGCGCCCCCGTTCAGACTATGTCTGGATCATTGACCCGCTCGACGGCACCACCAATTTCATTCACGGTTTTCCTCAGTATGCGGTGTCCATTGGACTGTCGTACCGCGGACAGATTACCCAGTCCGTGATCTACGATCCCGTGCACAACGATCTGTTCGTGGCCTCGAAAGGCAAAGGCGCGATGCTCAATGAACGGCGCATTCGGGTGTCGAGTCGCGACAAACTCGACGATTCACTCATCGGTACCGGTTTCCCGTTTCGTGATTTCGACCGCCTGGAGACCTATGTCTCCATGTTCAAAGAGCTGACTCAGAAAACCGCCGGCCTGCGGCGCCCGGGAGCGGCGTCCCTGGATTTGGCCTATGTGGCCTGCGGTCGGCTGGATGGATTTTTTGAAATGGGACTGATGCCCTGGGATGCAGCGGCCGGCAGTCTGCTCATCACCGAAGCGGGTGGATTGATCGGGAACTTCAAGGGCGATGCCGACTATCTGTTTCACGAAAACATTATCGGCGCATCGCCGAAAATCTTTGGTCAATTGGTCACGCTGTTATCGCGCTACACCCTACCCGAACCCACGAAAGGCTTAGCCGCTAAAGCGGCCATGGATGCACGGTAGCACCCTCATGAGCGGCACGCAGCACACCCCCATGATGCGCCAGTACTTGGCCGTGAAGGCGGAGTACCCCGACATGCTGCTGTTTTATCGCATGGGGGATTTCTACGAACTGTTTTATGACGATGCCAAGACCGCCTCGCGTCTGTTGGGCATCACACTGACAGCCCGCGGTCAGAGTAACGGTCAGCCCGTCACCATGGCCGGTGTGCCGTTTCATTCCGCCGAAGGGTATCTGGCCAAACTGGTGGCCAACGGTCACTCGGTGGCCCTGTGCGAGCAGATTGGCGATCCCGCCACTTCGAAAGGGCCGGTGGAGCGAAAGGTCGTGCGGGTGATCACCCCGGGCACTCTCAATGAAGCGGGGCTCATTCCTGATCGCGCCCAGGCCTTTTGCGCGGCGCTCGATACCGAGGGCAGTTCGGCTGCATTGGCATGGTGTGATGTGGCCAGCGGAGAACTCTTCTGGGCGCGGTGCGCCACGCAGACCGACTGGACGGCACTGCTCGCACAAGTGGCGCCTGCCGAGATTCTGATCAACGAGACGTCGGCCCTGCGCCAGGATTCCAGTCCGATCACAGCCGTTGCTCACGGCCTGATCACGGCACGGCCCGCCTGGGAGTTCGATGCCAGCCGCGGCACAGAGTTACTCAAGCAACGATTGCGGGTGGCGTCCCTCGCCGCATTTGAATTAGAAGACGCACCACTGGCCATGCGGGCCATTTGCGCCGTGATCACTTATGCGGAAAAAAGTCAGGGTCGGGCACTCGCCCACCTGCAGGCACCCATTCCATTTCGCAGCGATGACACGATGGTGATCGACACCATTGCACGGCGGACTCTGGAGCTGGTGTCGCCATTGTTTTCCGACACGACGGCCCACACCACGCTGCTGTCCACCATCGATCGCTGCGTGCTTGCGGCCGGAAGCCGAAAGCTACGGCAATGGATGATCGCGCCACTGCGCTTGAATGCGCCGGCCCTCGAACGTCAGGCCGTACTGGAGTGGCTCGCCCGCCAGCAATCCCACGCCCAGTTGCTCACCCGTCTGCGCGAGGCATTCGGATCCATGTCGGATATCGGTCGCATTGCCGGCCGGATCAGCCTGCGCAATGTCCGCCCGCGGGAATGCCTCTCCCTTCGGCAGTCCTTACAGGCCATGCGCGAGGTGCAACAACTCCTGGCGCGTGCCATGCCACTGCCAACGCTCGTGCAATCCATGATCACTGCAATCGCCGCGGAAGGTCTTGGTGACTGTCAGGCCCTGCTGGAGCGCGCCATTGATGATCAGTGCGGACTTCAGATTCGTGATGGTGGTGTGATACGCCAGGGCTACGACAACGCCTTGGATGAACTGCGCGCCATTCAAACCGATAGCGGCGAATTTCTTTTGGCGATGGAGGCACGTGAGCGGGAGCGCACTGGGATTGCCAATCTCAAGGTCGGGTTTAACGCGGTCCACGGCTATTACATCGAGATCACGGCCGGGCAGCTCGCCAAAACCCCGCTCGACTATCAACGCCGCCAGACCCTGAAAAACGCCGAGCGATTCATCACACCAGAATTAAAGGCATTTGAAGAAAAGGCCTTGTCGGCTAATGAACGTGCACTGGCACGGGAAAAAGCCCTGTTCGATGAACTGCTCGCGCAACTCGATGCCTTTGTGTCCCCGCTTCAATCGGCCGCCGAAGCACTGGCCACATTGGACTGCTGCGCGGCCTTGGCGACCTTTATCACCGATCATCAATGGGTGCTGCCTGCACTCGGCACAACCCATGACATTCGGATCACCGAAGGCCGGCATCCGATGCTCGCCCTCACCACACCGGACTTCACGCCCAACGATACCCATCTGAGCAGCACGCAGCGCATGCAAGTGATCACCGGCCCGAACATGGGTGGCAAGTCCACCTACATGCGGCAAGTGGCCCTGATCACCATTCTGGCCCGCATGGGGGCGGCCGTGCCCGCTAGATCGGCAACCATTGGCGAGATCGATCGCATCTTTACCCGCATCGGAGCGGCCGATGATCTGGCCGGTGGCCGATCCACCTTCATGGTCGAGATGACCGAGGCCGCGATGATTCTTCGCCAGGCCAGCGCACGCAGTCTGGTGCTGATGGATGAAATCGGTCGGGGCACGTCGACCTCGGATGGCCTGGCCCTGGCCTGGGCCATTGCCCAGTCCCTGGCCGAACAGAACCAGTGCCGCTGTTTATTTGCGACCCACTACTTCGAACTCACCGCGCTGGAGAAACAAACCCCGGGCGTGGTGAACGTGCATGTGGGCGCAGTGGAGCATGAACATACCTTGGTGTTTTTGCACAAGGTTGAAGCGGGGCCCGCGAGCCGAAGTTTCGGGATTCAAGTGGCCCGTTTAGCCGGGCTGCCCGATGCCGTGATGACCCTGGCCAACGCCAAGCAGGCGGAGCTCCTCACGCCCGCGTCCATCAAACCACAGATGAACCTGTTCTGATCATGACGACGTCCATGTCACGCCCGTGGTGGCGCCCCAACCCGACCGAGGCGGTGCCTTGGCTCGGAGGACTGACCCCTCGACAATTCATGCGCACGTATTGGCAGAAAAAACCGCTCTTGGTGCGCAATGCCTTTCCCGACGACTTTGCACCCCTCGGTATCGACGAGATCCTTGGCCTATGTGCGGACGATCATGTGCAGGCACGCCTCGTGCGCGCCACAGGCGCGCATTGGACCCTGGATCACGGGCCCTTCACCCGCCGCCAATTCCCCCGGCTGTCCGCAGCCCGATGGACCGTGCTGGTGCAACAGGTGAACACCTGCCTGCCTCAGGCCGATCGTTTTTTGGATGCCTTTCGATTCATTCCCGAAGCCCGGCTGGATGATCTGATGGTGAGCGTGGCCGGACCCGATGGGGGCATCGGTGCACATGTCGACTCCTACGATGTGTTTCTGGTGCAGGCGGCCGGCCAACGCCGTTGGGAAATCGCACAGACCTTTGATCACGATCTGATCGAGGATGTGCCACTGAAGATACTGAAACGATTTCGCGCGGAACAGGACTGGGTCTTGGGGCCGGGCGATCTGCTCTACCTTCCTCCTCAGGTGGCCCATCGGGGCACTGCGGTCGGCGCTCACTGCATGACCTGGTCGGTCGGTTTTCGGGCACCCAATCGCCTATCACTGGCCGATGCGGTCTGGTCCCAGCACCTGGATACGCTGGTCGATGCGGACTGGCGGGACCCCTGGCTCGGCGCCACCTCCCGCCCCGGCGAAATCCCCGCACGACTGCTCCAGGCGTTCACCCAACAGGTCCATGCGCAACTGCCCTCCAAGGCGGTCATTGCCCAGGTGGTCGCCCAGGTGCTGAGCGAACCCGCACCCCAGGCGATCTTTCACGCCCCCAAGCCCTGTCACAGCCGGCGGCAGTTTGGGGCTGCCGCTGCCCGATCCGGCCTGCGACTGGCCAGCGCCACCCGCCTGCTCTACTGCGACGATCGGTTTTTCATGAATGGGGAACCCGTCACCCTTGGGCGAACTCGGGGGGCGGGCAAGGCCCTGCGGACCCTGGCCGATGCACGCGCACTTTTACCCAAGGACTGTGGGAATACGGCGCTCGACGTGCTTTATGACATGTATCGATCGGGCTGGATCGTTTATGATTAGGGGGTTTTCCGGAGGGACATTTTCGGAAAACACTCCTCTTTTAGTCAAAATTTTTCTTTCGAAGGAAATATAGAAATGCAGAAGTCACTTCTCGCTGCCATGATTCTGGCCCTCGGCGTTGTTGCTTGCGGCAAAAAACAAGAAGCTGCTGCTCCCGCTCCCGCTCCTGCTGCTGAGCAAAAGCCTGCTGACGCAGCGCCCAAAGCTGAAGAAGCCAAGAAGTAATTCACGGCATGCTCCGGTGGCCGCCGTCATGGGCCACCTCAGCGACAAACGCCAGCAAGCAATTGCTGGCGTTTTTTATTGACTAACGCGCAAGCGCCACCCAATCCAATCCACTGGCTTGCGAGGCAATATGCAGCTGCGACTGCGCGCGCAACACCGGGCGCAGGGCATCGTGGGCCAGCTCCGGACGATTGTTATGCCGACTTAAATGGGCGGCCACCACGATCTGCAGTCGCGACTGATCCACCGCTGCGAGCACGCCCGCTGACTGGGTGTTCGAGAGATGACCAAAGGGGCCGCCGATGCGCTGCTTCAGACTCGGTGGATAGTCACTGGCCGCCAACAACGCTTCATCGTGGTTGGCCTCCAGGAATAAACCATCGCAACCGGAAAGCGCCTCTTCAATGTATGGCGTGGATTTGCCCACATCGGTGAGCACCCCCAAGCGATGTCCCGTTGCGCCCGAGTGAATTTCCTCGATCACCAGTTGCACCGGCTCACGGGCATCGTGAGGGACTGGAAAGCACCGGAGCTGCAAATCACACAGCTCAATATGGGCATGGGTATCGACCTCAGAGACCTGCACGCCCGACCAGAATTCATCGGGACACGCGGCGCGCGTGCCATGCGTACACAACACCGGTAGGCCCCCCGCGCGGGCTAAGCGCGCCACACCCCCGACATGATCGTTATGCTCATGGGTGACAAAAATCGCATCAATATCGGAGATGGCCAGCCCACGCTGGGCCAGGCGCGCCGTGACCTCTTTAAGCGCGAGACCACAGTCGACCAGCAGTCGGGTCGGGTCGCCATGGCGACCCGATGCGGACTCCACCACCAGGGCATTGCCCTCGCTGCCCGAAGAAAGACTGGTGAATCGCAATTACTTCAGTTGATCGAAGAGCACCGTCAACATGCGTTGGGCATAGACATCGTTGGTCGGTTTGCCGGTCTTATCCAACACCGTGACCCGGGCGCCCTCCTGTTGATTCGCCGTCACCACAATGCGGTACTGCTCGGCCGACTCCGATGGTTTATCCGACGAAAAGAGCTTGGAGAAAAATCCCTTGTCGTCTTTTTTCTGCTCCACCGTAGGATCGCGATAGCGCACAAAGAACACGCCTTTGTTGCGATCCCGGTCTTCCACCGTAAAGCCCAAGCGGTCGATCGCCACGCCAACACGGCGCCAGGCGCGATCAAAGGGCTCGGCAATCTCAATGGAGGACTGCTCACCCGTACGCACGATCTGCGCCTTCGGCGTGGCCGAGGCGGACTGGGCTAACAGGGCCTGTGCGCGGTTTTGATCCGCCCCCAGACGCAGCATGATCCGACGCAGGAATTCCGCCTCCAGTTCACGATCGGGCGGCCGATTGGTCCAGGTGCTCTTCACATCCGAGGCGGTCACCGAGGCAATCTCGATCACGCCACGATGGCTGATCACGATCTCGGTCTGGGTGTCGCTGACCTTATCGAGTCGGGTGCGAAATTTGTCACGCTCGCCCGTGTCGTAGAGTCGATCAAATAATTTACCGAGCGTTTTACGCAGAATGTCTTCCGGAATCTTGGCGCGGTTCTCGGCCCAGTCGGTTTCAATCACACCGGTATCCGGATTTTCGGTCGCCAGCACAAACCCGTTATCGAGCCAGAACTGACGCACCACCGGCCAGAG
>JACCDI010902851.1_pt1 | contig 16587 bp, 15 predicted proteins | sample 7442791 | NCBI WGS metagenome assembly JACCDI01 (sample SAMN15323434, study PRJNA562643) | freshwater metagenome | isolation source: river surface water | place: USA:Blue River Watershed | collected 2017-08-15 | reverse complement strand
GGTATCGTCGGTCAGCATGATTGCCAGAGCGATGTACAACTCGGCCACCGACTTGTCGTAGAGATAGGGCACCAGCGCCTCGCTGTCGGCGCCCAGGTGTTCCTCGGCGAGCTCGGCGGCCTTTTCTTCCATGGTGCTCAGGCGGACCAGGTGATGGGCTTCACGCACACGCTCGTCCTTCTCCAGAGCCTGCAGATGCCACTCGCCGATCTTCTTCAGCCCGGCCAGACGAGCCTCGGCGGGCAGGGAGTCATCGCGCTCGTAGAGCCAGCCCAGGTACTGCAGGGTGTCATCGATGCGACCCCACTGGCCCTGGCGGGAGTGCAGCTCGAGCAGGGTTTCAACGACAGGGATCTGCTCGGGCGAGTACAGGCCGTGGGTGATGCGCTGGATCTGCAGTTGTTGATCCAGCAGGGTGACGGCGTCGTCGAAGCGTTCGTTCTCGATGTGCACGCCGATCAGGTCATCGAGCGGTTCCAGCAGACGCTGGTCGAAGGGGCCATGGGCGCTCTGCAGGGCGCCGAGCGCCTCTTCGTAACGCGCAATGCGAGCCTCCATCTCGAGGGCGCGCTGCATGGCAGGGGACAGATCGTCATCCTGAGCCTGGGTCGACATGCCGGGAAGCAACAGGGCGGCCGCTGCCAGCGCCAGCGCCTTGCGCAAACGCACAGATCGATGGACAGCCTGCGGGGGCAGTGTGTGCATGCCGCGATTCGCCTTGATCAGGAGGTTGACACGGCCAAGTAGATCACATAGATTCGCGCGCCTCAAACCCGGCGTGCACTTTTGCACCAATGCGGATCCGCCCCATGAACACGACATCACACCGCCTCCTCGCCCTTGCCATGGCCGCCGCCATGTCAGCCGCGCGTGCAGCCGCGCGTGCAGCCGCGGCGCGTCGTCGTGCGCGCGCGCGTGACGCACATTCAGCGCAGATGTCGGAGACCTTCTAAGCACCATTGCAGTACCCCACAGAACCTCCAGGCGTCGCGCGACACCTGGAGGTTTTTTTTTGCCTTGAAGAAAGCCGGAGGGCTTATGAACACGATCGACATTGAGGACAGCCTGGCGCTGTCCGTCTGCATGAAGCAGCCCGTTGCCTTCGAGCGCGGTCTGGGCGCCCGTGTCTGGGACGAGCAGGGCCGCGCGTTCCTGGACTTCACTGCCGGCTGGGGCGTGACCTCACTGGGTCATTCCCACCCGGTGCTGGTGGCGGCCATTGCCGAACAGGCAGGCAAGCTGATGCAGAACCCGAATTCCGGGTTCACCTACTCCCCGGTGCGCGCGAAGCTGCTGCAGCAACTGCAGCAGGTGCTGCCTGCCGGCCTGGCGCGGGTCTTCTTCGCCAACAGCGGAGCGGAGGCGAACGATGCTGCCGTCAAGCTGGCGCGCAAGGTGACCGGGCGCGGCAAGGTGCTGGTGGCGTCCAATTCCTTTCACGGCCGCACCCTGGCCACGCTGTCGCTGTCCGGCGGTCCGGAGAACGGGGCGCGCTTCGCGCCGCAGGTGCCGGGGCATCAGTTCCTGCCCTTTGGCGATGTTGATGCACTGCGTGCCGCGCTGGACGACCAGGTGGCCGCCGTGCTTCTGGAGCCTGTGCAGGGCGAAGGCGGCGTGCGCATCCCCGCCCCCGACTACCTGCCCGCCGTGAGGGCCCTGTGCCATGAGCACGGCGCCCTGTTGATCGCTGACGAAGTGCAGACCGGCTTCTGCCGCACGGGCAGTTTCTTTGCCGTCGATGCCGCAGGGGTGCAGCCTGACATCCTCACCATGGGCAAGGGCATCGCCGGAGGCTTTCCCCTGGCCGCGTTTGCCGTCACTGCCCAGGTGGCTGCAGGCGTCGCGAAGGGCGATCACGGCGGTACCTATTGCGGCAATCCCCTGGCCTGCGCGGCGGCCAGTGCCGTGGTGGACTATCTGGTGACTCACGATGTGGCCGGGCGGGTGGCGCGGCTGGGGCAGACTGCCCTGCACGATCTGCAGCAACTGGCCGTCGAGTATCCGCAGCTGTTGCGGGAAGTGCGCGGCAAGGGTCTGCTGCTGGGTCTGCAGCTGCACAGCGATGCCCAGGTGAGCGCCCTGACTGCGGCGGCGCTGGCGCGCGGACTGCTGGTGACGCCCACGCGCAATGCCGTGCTGCGCCTGATCCCGAGTCTGCTGCTGGAGCCTGCCGAGTGGGAAGAGGGGCTGGGCATCCTGCGCCTGGCGTGTTCCGATGTGCTGGCACACACGGACAAGGCCGCTCAGGCGGCCTGATCGCAGTTCCCGGCACAAGGGCGGCAAGTCGCGTGCGGATTGAGTACCATGGCCGGCGCGCGGATATCTGCCGCGCGCCTTCAAGGAGAATTCCATGCAGAACACGAAGATCGTGCTGGCCCGGCGTCCGGTCGGCGAACCCGAGGATGCCTGTTTCGGCATCGTCCACGAAGACGTCCCCGAACTCGGCGAGGGGCAGATCCTGATCAAGGTCCTCTGGTTGTCGCTGGACCCGTACATGCGCGGGCGCATGAACGACGCCAAGTCCTACGCCAAACCCCTGGAGATTGGCGACATCATGCCGGGCGAGACCGCAGGCGTGGTGCTGCAGTCGCGCTCCAGCCGCTACGCGGCGGGCGATTACGTCACCATCCACAAGGGCTGGCGCAGCCTGATTGTGGCGGATGACACCGACCCCATGCTCATGAAGGTCGACCTGGCCAACGGCACGCTCTCGGCCCATCTGGGCGTGGTGGGCATGCCCGGACGCACGGCCTACTTCGGCCTGCTGGAACTCGGTCGCCCGCAGCCCGGCGAGACCCTCGTGGTGGCGGCGGCTTCCGGTGCCGTCGGCTCGGTGGTGGGCCAGATCGCGAAGCTCAAGGGCCTGCACGTGGTGGGCATCGCGGGCGGTGAAGAGAAGTGCCGTCATGTGCGCGAGGAGCTGGGTTTCGACGAGTGCCTGGACTATCGCGAGCCGCACCTGGCCGAGCGTCTGGCGCTGGCCTGTCCGCGCGGCATCGACATTTACTTCGAGAATGTCGGCGGGGATGTCACCCGCGCCGTGGCGCCGCTGCTCAATCCGGGCGCGCGCGTGCCCATCTGTGGCTATGTGTCCAGTTACAACGACAAGGACATCAGTCAGTCGGTGCTGCCCGCCGACATCCTCAAGGCTCTGCCGGTGGTGCCCGAGCACCGTTTCTTCCTCGTCAGCGAGTGGTTTGCGCGCTGGCCTGAGGCCACGCGGCAGCTGGGGCAGTGGGTGAAGGAAGGGCGTATCCAGTACCGCGAGACGGTGGGCGAAGGGCTCGAGAAGGCACCGGAGTATTTCCGCGGCCTGCTGCGCGGGCGCAATCTCGGCAAGCAGTTGGTCAAGGTGGCCGAGTGATCGCTGGCTGAGAGCCCTCAGCCCGGCGTCGAGGTGGCCGGCATGAGGTGAATCAGCTCGCCGCGCAGGCGCACCTGCAGGCTCTGGCCTTCGCTCAGCGCATGACGCCGGGCGACATGTCGCGGCACGCTCATGGTGAGCGTGTCGCTGCCGCACTGCAGCATCACCCGCAGCTGTTCCCCCAGCGCGAGAATGCGCGTCACCTGCGCCGACACCGGGTTCTCCAAGGGTTGCAGGCTTGTCGAATGGCTGCTCAGCAGCATCACGCCCGTGCCGGGCACCGCCCACATCACCTCTTCGCCAGGCGCCATGTGCCCCTGGCGGGCAATGCGCAGCATCTGCCCCTGCCAGCGCAGCACGCTGTATTCCTGCTCATGGCCCAGCAGCGTGCCGGCGAACAGATTGCGCATTCCCAGCATCCTTGCCACGGCCGCGCTGGCCGGCGCCCGCAGCAGTTCGTCGGGTGTTGCCGTCTGCAGGATGCTGCCGTGGTCGAGCATGCACATGCGATCGGCCAGCAGGGTGGCTTCATCGAGATCATGGGTGACCAGGATCACGGGCATCCGCAACTCTTCGCGCAGCTCCGCCAGCTCGTCATACAGGGCCTCGCGGGTGGCGCGATCCACGGCCGAGAAGGGCTCGTCCAGCAACAGGATCTGCGGTTCGCGTGCCAGGGCGCGAGCCACCGCCACGCGCTGCTGCTGCCCGCCTGACAGCTCTCGCGGCAGCCGTTCCTCCAGGCCCTGCAGGTGCATGCGCGCCAGCCAGCGTCGCGCGCGCAGCCGGCGCTCTCCCGCAGGCAGTTCGAGCATCGCCGCCGCCACGTTGTCCAGCGCGCTCAGGTGGGGGAACAAGGCAAATTGCTGGAAGACCATGCCCACGCGTCTCTTCTGCGTGGGCACGCAGAGCCGCGAAGCGCTGTCATACCAGACAACTCCATTGCACACGATGCGGCCCTGCCCGTGCGGGTGCAGGCCGGCGATGCTGCGCAGCAGCGTGGTCTTGCCGCTGCCCGAGGGCCCCACCAGCGCCAGTACCTCGCCAGGCGCACAGTGCAGCGAGGCATTCAAGGGAATCGGCGCGTGCTGGTGCAGGCTCAGGTGCAGACCGTCAGGCATGGCGCTGTCTCGTCTGCAGTCGCGCGGTGGCCAGATAGGACAGGCTGATCGCCGCCAGGGAAATGCCGAGCAGCACGGCGGACATCAGCCCGGCGGCCTGGTTGTCGAAGGCCTGCACGCGGTCATAGATGGCAATGGCGATGGTGCGGGTCTCGCCGGGAATGCTGCCACCGACCATGAGCACCACGCCGAACTCGCCCAGGGTATGGGCGAAGGTCAGCACCAGGGCCGAGAGAATGCCCGGCCAGGCCAGCGGCAGTTCGATGCGCAGCAGGATCTGCCAGGGGCTCATGCCGCAGCAGCGGCCGGCTTCGCGCACTTCCGGGGCAATCGCTTCGAAGGCGCGCTGCATGGGCTGGATGGCGAAGGGCAGGTTGAAGATCACCGAGGCGATCAGCAGACCGGCGAACGAGAAGGTGAGCTGCTGTCCGAACAGGGCCTCCCAGGCGCGACCGAAGGGCGAGCCCGCGCCCATGGCCACCAGCAGATAGAAGCCCAGCACGGTCGGGGGCAGCACCAGGGGCAGCGCCACCAAGGCTTCCAGCAGGCTCTTGCCGCGGACGGGCGTCCACGCCAGGCGGCGGCCCGACCAGATGCCGATGGGCAGCAGGATCAGCATCGTCCACAGGGACAGTTCCAGGGAGAGCAGCAGAGCAGTCCAGTCCATGGGCACTCAGTCCTCGGCACCAGCGGAGAAGCCGTAGCGACTCAGGATGGCCTGCGCCGCCGGCTGCTGCAGATAGGCGTAGAAGGCTTCTGCGGCCGGCGAGGCATTCTTCAGCAGCACCATGCGCTGGCGCAGCGGGCTGTGCCATGACTCGGGCAGCAGCGCCGCCGAGCCCAGGGCTGCCACGTTCGGTGCAAGGGCCAGCGAGTAGGCGATGATGCCGCCCTGCGCATTGCCGGATGCGGCGAACTGCGCGGCCTGCGACACGTTCTCGCCCAGCACCAGCGCGTCCTGCAATCCATCCCACAGACCGACATGACGCAGCGCTTCCTCGGCGCGGGCGCCGTAGGGGGCATGCTCCGGGCTGGCGATGGCGAAGCGACGGACAGCGCCTTGCTGCAGGGCGGCGCGCAGACCATTCAACTCGGCATCCACCTGCAGCGAAGAGCCCTTCGGCGCGAACAGGGCCAGGCGGCCGATGGCATACAACCTGCCTTCGTCGCGGGTCAGGCCTTGCTCGGCAAGCCGCGTCACGAAACTTTCATCTGCCGACAGGAACACCTCGAAGGGGGCACCCTCGACGATCTGGCGGTAGAAATTGCCGGAGGAGCCGAACACCAGCTGCACCTGCTGCCCGGTGTCCCGCATGAACTGGGCGTGCACTTCCTGCAGCGCGAACTGCAGATCCGACGCAGCGGCCACGGTCGGCGTCTGGGCATGCCCGGACGCGAATGGCAGCAGCCAGACCATGACGAGCATGGCGAGGCGACGCAGCGAAGGAATACGGGACATCAGGGAAGCTCCAGAGTGGGGGCCGGGACCATGCGCTGTATCATTTCATATACAGCGCAGAGGCGTCCAGCCGGGCGTCGGGAGGACTCAGGACAGCCAGTCGAAGTGGCGTGTGAGCGCGGTCAGCTTGAAGCCGCGAGTCTGCTCGCGGGCTTCGGGGTTGGTGTCGTATTTCACGTCCGGGCCTTGCAGCAGGCGTGTCTGGAAGCTGTCGAGGTCGAACATCACCAGACTGGCGCGCTCATCCTGGCCTTGCAGGGAGGCCGGGGCCAGGCGCGGCGCCTGCGCGAAGAGCAGTGCACGGTCCAGGGGCGACCACTGCAGGTTGTAGATCACGTCCTGCGTGCTGAGGACGGTGACGGGGGAATTCGGCAACTCCATGGACCCCAGCAGCAGGCTGGAGCCTTCGTCCCCGTAGCGCACCATGGCGAAGAGTCGGCCGTCGCTGGAGACCACGGGCTGCGTGCCGGACAGCGGGCTCATCTCCAGGGTCGGTGTCGCGTCGTCCAGCAGCGTGGCGGAAGCCGGTTCCAGGCGCCCGCCGATCAGGCGCTGCGCGGCGGATTCACTGCTCAGATTGATGTCGGCCAGCGGATAGGCAGCCGGTGCCGGGGCATCAGCCGTCAGCAGGCCCTGTGCGCCCAGCAGCATGAAGGCACCCAGTGCCATGCTGATGGCTCCCCCCAGCAGCGGTCGTGCGGGGACACTCATGCGCAAGGGGCTTGAAGAGGCGGGAGCAGTGATCGAGCGCGAGACAGTGGCGCGCATGGCTTCAGGGCTCATCTCGACTTTCTGCACGCGACAGTGAGGCGCCAGACGGTAGCCCGTCTTGGGGATGGTATCGATCAAGGCGGCATCGGTGCTGTCGGTTTCCAGGCGTCGGCGCAGCTCGGACACTGCCCGTGTCAGGGAATTCTCGTTCACCACCACGCGCGGCCACAGCTCATCCATCAGGCTTTCGCGGCTCAGCACGCGACCGGGCTCGGCACAGAGCAGGCACAGCAGTCGCATCAGACGCGGCTCCAGCGAACGCTGCTCGCCAGTGTCGAGATGCTGCAACTGGCGGCTTGCCGGATCGACGTGCCAGCGCTGCAGGATGAAGGCGCTGTGGTGTTCCTCCCGGGAGGGATGGCGGGTGTCAGCACTGCGATGGGTGTCACTCATGTCGGCCTCTGCGCTGGTGCGCGCTGGAATCGTTCGCAGGGCGTCACCTGCGCGATGTCTTCTCACTGCCCTGTACGTCTTTTATCCGGATTTGGCTCAGCTTTCCAGCGCCGAACCTCCCTTTGCCGGTTTCTTCACATTTTCTGGATGAAAACTTCCGCTTTTCCACAGGTATTTCGCCTCGCCTGATCGCACTGTAGCGCCATGAGCTGCCTTCTGGTGGCGGCTTCGACGATCGATCATCCGTGTTGCGCAAGAGAGGTGTCTGCGATGAACAAGCGTGTTGTAAGTCTGGTGTTCATGTTGGGGCTGGGTGTGATGGCCTCAAGTCCGTCCTTTGCCTTGAGTGAAGAAGCTGCCGGTAACGGGGTGCCGTCGCTGGCGCCCATGCTGGAAGAGGTGACGCCGGCGGTGGTCATCATCTCCACGGCGCGTACCAGCCCCGTGCCCGAGTCGCTGCGCTTCCTGAATGAGGAGGACATGCGCCGCTTCTTCAATGATCCCTCGGCCGCCCCGGGCCAGAACCGCCAGCCCTCGGTGCGCGGCGCCGGCTCGGGCGTGATCGTGGATGCCGACAAGGGCTATGTGGTGACCAATCACCACGTCATCGACGAGGCCGATGTGATCACGGTGTCCCTGCAGGACGGGCGCGAGTTCACGGCCAAACTGCTGGGCAGCGACGCCAGCACCGACGTCGCGCTGCTGCAGATCGAGGCCGAGAACCTGCAGGAACTGCCCTTCGCCGACATCGAGAACCTGCGCGTGGGTGACTACGTGGTGGCCGTCGGCAACCCGTTCGGACTGGGCCAGACCGTGACCCAGGGCATCGTCAGCGCCCTCGGACGTTCCGGGCTCAACAACGAGAACTACGAGGACTTCATCCAGACCGACGCCGCCATCAACATGGGCAATTCCGGCGGCGCGCTGGTCGACCTGGAAGGTCGGCTGATCGGCATCAACACCGCCATCATCAGCGGCACGGGCACCAACGCGGGCATCGCCTTCGCGGTGCCGGTGGACATGATCGCGTCGGTGATGACGCATCTGGAGCGCGATGGCGAAGTGCGCCGCGGGCAGCTGGGTGTGCAGATCCAGGACCTGAATGCCGCCATGGAGCAGGCCCTGCAGACAGGTGCCGGCAAGGGCGCTCTTGTCACCAGCGTGCTGCCTGGCAGTGCCGCCGAAGCGGCCGGTATCCAGGCCTCTGATGTCATCGTCGAAGTGGATGGGCGTCGCATCGAGAGCGGCCGCGAGTTGCGCAACATGATCGGCCTGATGCGCCGTGATCAGGAAGTTCAGCTGCTGGTGTATCGCGATGGCGAGGCTCAGCGCATCAGCGCGGTGGTGGGCGGTGGTCAGCCAGCCGTGGCCGCCAACACCCAGGACAGCGGTCGTGCGCTGGCCGACCCGGTCTACGAGGGCGCCCAGCTGCGCAGCCTGGATGAGGTGGCGGGGGCCGGCGAGCGCCGAGGTGTGGAAGTGGTGAGCGTCGAGCAGGGCAGTCCTGCCTGGCAGGCCGGTCTGCGTGCCGGCGACCTGATCGTGGAGGTCAACCGCAGCGAGGTCGCCACGTTGCAGGAATTCAATCAGCGCGTCGACGCCGATGCGCCCGTGACCGCCCTGAGCGTGCTGCGCGAGAACCGTCGCATGCTGGTGATCATGTCCTGAGTTTGCAGTACCAGTGCAAGGCGAGGGCGACAGGTTTCAACACTGTGCCTGACTTTGGCCGGCTGCGGGGCACCCCCAGCCGGCATTTTTTTGCAAAAGCGCCAGGCCATGCTATTTTCCAGCCCCATCTGCCAGTTCGCTTCCGGGGTTCTTCGTCTTGTCTGTTTCCCTTCGCTGTTCTCGTCTTGTGCTGTGCGCTGCCGCCTTGTTCGTGCCGGTTTCACTGTCGGCCCAGACCCCGGGCTATGCCCAGTATGCTCAGTGGCTCAATGCCAGCGTCGCGGCCAGCACGGTGCCCGGCGTGGCCATGGCGGTGGTGAGTTCTGACCGGGTGCTGGATGTACAGACCTGGGGCGTGCGCGCCATCGATCAGTCCGCCCCGGTGGATGCCTGCACCCTGTTCCGCATCGCCTCTGTCTCCAAGACTTTCGCCGGTGCGGTGGCGGCCACCCTGGTGCATGAGCAGAAGCAGGACTGGGACACGCCACTCACGAGCATCCTGCCGCAGCTCGCCATCGGCACCGAGCCCAGCAGCCGGAGCCTGACCCTGCGCCATGTGCTGAGTCACTCCACCGGACTGATGCCGCATGCTTTCTCCAACATGCTGGACGCCGGCGTGGCCTATCAGAAGATTCAGGAGAAGTTCACCGAGATTCCCACGGTCTGCCAGCCCGGTCGCTGCTACGGCTACCAGAACGTCGTGTTCTCCCTGGTGTCCGACGTGGTGCAGGTGTCGGAACACATTCCCTATGAACAGTTTGTCGAGACCCGCCTGTTCGAGCCGCTGGGCATGACGCGGGCGTCCATGACCCTGGAGGCCTATCTGCAGGATGCCAACGTCAGCGCTCCACATCAGCGCCGGGGCGAGCAGTGGCAGACGGTCAGCACCAATGCGGCCTATTACAGCGTCGGTCCCGCCGCCGGGGTGAATGCCAGCCTCAATGACATGATCCTGTGGGCCCAGGCCAATCTGGGCGCCTTCCCCGAGGTGCTGCCGCCCGAAGTGCTGGCCCAGCAGCATGCCCCGGTGGTGGAGACCCCCCATGGCAATTACTTCAATCGCTGGCCCAATCTGGAACATGCCTGGTACGGGCTGGGCTGGCGTGTCTTCGATTATGCCGGGCAGCGGGTTGTCCACCATGGCGGCGGTGTGCGCGGGTTTCGCACGGAGCTGGTGCTGGTGCCGGCGCTGGACATCGGCATGATCGTGCTCTTCAACGCCGAGACCCCGCTGGCCAACGACGTGGTGCCGCATTTCCTGGACGCCATGCTTGCTCCGGAGCTGGCCCTGCAATGACCCCGGTCATCGATCTGCTCAACCGCCACCGCAGCATCCGCCGCTACACCAGCACGCCCATCGACGAGGCCCTACTGCAGGCCATCGTGAGGGCCGGTCAGGCGGCGGCCACCTCCAGTTTTCTGCAGGGCTGCACGGTCATCCGTGTGCGCAGTCCCGAGTGTCGACAGCAGCTTGCCGTGCTGGCAGGCAATCAGGCCCATGTGCAGAGTGCGGCCGAATTTCTGGTGCTGTGTGCCGATCTCAAGCGCGCGGCCAATGCCTGCGGGCAGCTGGACAAGCCGTTTGCCGGCGATTACACCGAACATTTCATCATCGCCACGGTGGACGTGGCCCTGATGGCGCAGAACATGGTGGTGGCGGCGGAATCCGCCGGGCTGGGCATCTGCTACATCGGCGGCCTGCGCAATCACCCGCGGGAAGTCAGTGATCTACTGCAGTTGCCGCTGGGAGTCTACCCGGTGTTTGGCCTGTGCCTGGGTTACCCGGACCAGAATCCGGAGTGCAAACCGCGTCTGCCGCTGGACGTCGTGCTCAAGGACGAGGTCTACAGCGAGCAGGGGGATGCCGAGCGCATCGCCCTGTATGACGAGCAGGTGCGCGAGTATTACCGCACCCGCACGGGAGGCGGGCATGGCCAGAGCTGGAGCGAACAGGTCGCGGGCCTGCTGAGCGAGAAGGCGCGCCCGCACATGCGCGACTTCCTCGCGCAACAGGGTTTCGTCCTGCGCTGAACGCCGCTGCGCGGATCAAGCGTGCATTCACCGTGCCGGCGAGGATGAACCTCATCACAGTTTGCCGCCGGCGCAGGGCACTCGCTGCGATTCTGTGAGCCGTTTAACACCCCTCGTTCCTGCCCCTGGCCATAATGCGGCCGTGATCCCTGCCGGGTGTCCGGCGGCGATCAGCCACCACCGTCCACCTGTCAGGAGCCCTGCCACATGAACGCCAACGTGCAAGACATCCGTCATCTTCAGGCCTATCGCGAGCTGGTCGTCATTCTGAAGAAGCCGTATCAGGACGTCTGTCGCGCCTGTGAAGGTCGAGGCACGCTGGCCAATGCGCAGATCTGTCTGACCTGCAAGGGCAGCGGCCATCGCTGGCTGAAACTGCTCTGATCCTGCGGGCGCGACGCCTGCCGCGAGCTTGTGTCTTTCCCCCGGGGCATCCTCTACAATCGCCCCGACCCCGCTGCACAAGAACAACAACCCGCACAGGAGCCCTGCCCATGTCGTCTGCCCGCCGTCTGTTGCTCGTCTGTCTAGGCCTACTGGCCACCGCCTGCGCTGCCGTGGCCCAGGACCAGTCCGAACCGCGCTATGTCTATGCCCCGGAACGCAGCATCGATGGCGGCACCGGCATGTTCTACATGGGCCGGGAGACCTCCGGTGTCATGGGCCATCTGGCCGCCGAGTGGCTGGAACGCCCCACCCGCACCCACGAGGAAATGCCCGACGAAGTGGTGGAGAACATGGCGCTGCGCCCCACCGATGTGGTCGCCGACATCGGCGCCGGTTCCGGCTACTTCACCTTCCGCATCGCGGCGAAGGTGCCCCAGGGCAAGGTGCTGGCCGTCGACATCCAGCCCGAGATGCTGGCCATGGTCGAGGCGCGTCGTCTCAACGAGAACGTGAGCAATGTCGAAGGCGTGCTGGGGGATCTGCAGACCACGAACCTGCCGCCCGAGTCGGTGGACGTGGCCTTTCTGGTGGATGCCTATCACGAGTTCTCTCATCCCTACGAGATGATGCAGAGCATCTTCACGGCGCTGAAACCGGGGGGGCGACTGATCCTGGTGGAGTACCGGGGCGAGGATCGCAGCGTGCCCATTCGTCCGTTGCACAAGATGACGCAGGCTCAGGTCAAGCGCGAGATGGCGGTGTTCGACCTGCAGTTCGAAGAGACACTCGACTTCCTGCCCTGGCAGCACATGATGATCTTCAGCAAGCGCTGAGTCCGGCTCAAGTCAGCGGTTGATGATCTCTGCACGAAAGGTCGCAAGGCGGGCCAGCAGGCGATTCTGCGGCCCGAGCGGGATGCCGGCCTGGTCCATCGCGGCCATCATGTCTTCCACGATGGCGTTGAAGTCCGCCTCGGTGACACCCATGCCGGCATGGGTGTCAATCATGCTGTCTCCCTCATAAACGCAGGGCCCGTCGGCCACCATGCACAGATGCTGGTTCATCATCACGCGGAAGCGCTGCACGTTCGACACCTCGAAGTGATCGATGACGCGCTCGTCCCGAGCGATCTCCAGGATGAAATTCTCCACGATGGTGGCAATGGCGGCCTCTCCGCCCAGGGCCTCGTACAAAGACGCCTCGGGAGGCTTGCCGCTGCAGGCAGCGAGGCTGCAGGACAGCAGCACGGGCAGGATGAGTGTGCGGGGCCGCAGTGCCATGATTCAGAACGCTCCCTGCAGTGAGAGATAGAAACCCGATTGGTCCGGGGCGCCGGCGATATCGCCCAGATTCACCCAGGCAGCGGTGAGGGAAATGCGCTTGTCGGGGAACCAGGCGATGAACACATCATGGGCATCGTGTTCCTTCAGCGCGCGCAGATTGTCCGGCTTCTGACGGTATTCGGCGCCGACGACCCAGCTGCGCGTCAGGAACACGGCCACCGCGGCTTCCAGTTGCCAGCGTGCGTCCATGTCATCCCCGCCATGGCCCAGCAGGCCGTATTGATTGGCGCTGGAATGCCGCAGATTGACGTTGAGCAGGGTGGTGCGTCCCGCCACTCCGGCAATCCAGGCGCGGGCGGCGCCGACATAGAGATCGGTGCCGGCCGTGCTGCGTGCCCCCACGGCACGCGCCGTGGCCGGATCGCGCAGGGCATGATGTTCCACGCCGGCCACCACCTGCGGCAGTCGGTCATAGAGCACATCGCCCGCGAGCTTCCATTTCAGCCCCACCACGTCCTGACTGATCCTGGCGCCATTGGCCTTGATGTCGAAGTTCTGCCGCGCGAAGGACACTTCGGCCCGGTCGCGGAAGTTGATGGCGGCGCCGGCGACGTCCAGGCTGAAGTCGTCGACGCTGGCATGCGTCGCGAATACGCTCCCGCTTGAAGACGGGTAGGTGGCATAGCCGGTCAGCGTGGCCCAGGGAATCAGGCCGCCCCCGCCGGCGCCGCTGATGCTGCTGACTCCCCCGGTGCCGCGCAGGCGACCGTCGGATTGGGCCTCGGCCGCACTGGCGATCAGGGCAAGGGGCAGCAGCATGAGCCCGAGGGCGAAGTTCATTTTCATGGGGCCCTCCAGTTCAAGGTTGTGTCAAGGCGCGGAAGCCGAACACCTGTTCCGGCTGGCGCACATTGAGCTGGATGCGCAAGGTGCCGTCGGCATCAGGTGCCAGCGCGCTGAGTTCGCGGCGATTGTCCGGGTCGGTGGACCAGGGATGCCAGATCGACAGGGAAGGCGGCAGGGCGTCCAGGGCCAGCGTGGCGCTGCCCTGTGCATCAGTGACCGCCACGTGTGCGAACTCGCTCACATAGATGTAGCCCACCATGCTGTCGTGGATATTGCAGCCCAGCACGGCGATGCCCGGCTGGTCGAACAGGATCGGGTCGCCATGCACATCCGCGTACAGTTCGGTCGAGAACTGCCGGATGGGCGAGAACGAGTACACGTGATGGCGGATATTGTCGTTGTTGGGGAAGTTCACGGACTGCCCCTGGGCGATGGCGATCACCATCGGCTCGAAGCGCTTGTTGACCTGATCGATGACGGCGATCTCTTCGGGCACCCTTTGCAGGGCCTCGTGTCGGCTCTCGATCACGGCGTTGGCCAGTGGCTGGCCGTTCTGATCAAGCACCAGCACACGCACATCCGCGGCAGCGACGAGGGGGGGCAGGGTGAAGACCAGCATCAGGCTGGCGCGCAGGAGTGGGACTGGCAATTGAAACGACACGAGGGGTCCTGGAATCAAGAGAAGCGGTTCAGGGAAAATTGCCAGTGCGTACGCCCCGACGCCGCAGGCTGGATCACTGCGGGGCGGGGCGTGCCTCACCGGTTTCAGAAGGTGGTGCGAATCTTCAAGGCGATTTTCTGGCCACCGCCGGCGCTGCAGGAGTCCTCGATCTCTCTCAGGCTGCCGAGGCCCACCAGGCCATTGAAGCGCAGGCGGTCGCGGCAGAACTCCGACTTCAGCACATTGTTGGCCTCCAGCCGGAAGGTGATGTCCTGGAAGGCGACCTTGGAGACGAACAGGTTCAGCTGAGTGCCGGGCAGCCCGACTTCCAGGGTATCCACATCGACGTTCTTCTCGCCGCCGTGGAAGTCCGTCTGCAGATTGAAGCCATAGTTGACGCCGAGGCTCGGCAGATCATGGCGGAATCCCAGGGAGGCATTGCCACGGCCATTGAAGCGACGATCCGCGCCGATGATCGGGTCGAACACGTAGGAGTCGAAGACGTTCACGCTCGCAGTCAGCACGGCCTCGGGCAGCCCCAGGAAGCCCAGTCGGGCACTGGCGTCGAAGTAGGCACCATAGCGCTTGCCGTTGCCGAGGTTGCCGGTGGCTGAGTCAGGGTTTGCCGGATCGCTGGAGATGTTGATCTTGCCGATCACATCGTCGATGTCGCGATAAAAGGCGCGGGCACTGAGCACGCCGCCGTCATTGGGCAGGCGGTATTCCAGGCCCAGCTCGTAGCGCATCTCGATTTCCTGCGTCAGGTCCGGGTTGCCGGAGGTGGTGTCCTTGTCGTTGTCCTGATTGTTCGTGGTGGCCGTGAAGCTCTCGAAGCTCAGCTGCGAGACTTGCCGTTCCGCCGTGGCGCGCAGCTGCAGGGAGCTGGTCATGTCGAAGCGATAGTCGAGTTTCGGGCGCCAGAACTGGAAGTCGCGCTCGCGGCTGGCCGCGCCGCTCTGACTGATGGTGGAGTCTTCATACAGCAGCGTGCTTTCCAGACTCATCCTCGGGTTGAGTGTCCAGTTGTGCACAGCGAAGGCCTCGTAGCGCATTTCCTCCACAGTCGAGCCCTGGTTCGAGGAGCTCAAGACCGGCACCAGCCCGCCATAGGCGGCATTCGCAGCCCCGGTCGCGGTGGCCGAGCCCACCAGCAGGCGGGTGTCCAGAATGGTCTGGGCGCGCTCGAAGCCCAACTGCATGTCCTGGGTGTCAGTCAGGCGCCAGCTGTAGCTGCCCTGGCCTATGCGCTCGCGAGTGGTGCGATCGGACTGCAGATAGCTGGTCTTGTTGCGGGCATCCGTCAACACGGTGAAGCGCTCGCGCACACTGTCGCGCACCTCTTCGTTGACGATGAACAGGAACTGGAAACGGCTGCCGTCCAGGAAGGTGTGCTCGTGGTTGCCGCCGATTTCCCAGTTGCCGTGATTGTTCTCGGTGTTCTCCCATTCGCGGCGGAAGACATCGGTCACGGCCGGCGCACGCAGAATGCTGCGGTCGATGTTGAAAGGATGGTCCTCGTCGCCGATCAGTGCATTGAACTGCAGGCGATCGCGCTCGAAGTCATAGCCCAGATTCATGCTGGCCTGCACTCTGCTCTGATCCCGGTAGCTGTCCTCCAGCACGATCTCGCTGAGACTGCGGTCCGGGAGATAGTTGTACTCGGTGCGCTCGAAGCCGTTGTAGCGCGGGTCCACCTCCAGATTGAAGAGGTAGTTCAGGGCGCCGGCCTGGCCGCCGTAGGAGAACGAGCCACCCGGGTCCAGGGTGTCGTCATGGTGGTAGTCCATGCTGATCTCGGCCGAGATGCTGGCCGTGTCCATGGATTCCTTCAGCACGATGTTCACCACCTGGGCAGAGCCGCGCACATCCATGTCGCCGGAGGAGCCCCGGATGATCTCGATGCGCTCGACCTGATCCGCGGCTATGCGGGTCAGCTGGCTGCTGGTGGAATTGTCCTTGCCGGCCACGCGCTTGCCGTTGATCAGCAAGTCGCCGCTGGTGCCCAGGCCGCGACCCCCGCCATTGTTGTTGCCACGACCGAGAGTGACGCCAGGAATGCGGGTGACCATGTCGTTGGCGGATGCCGGGGTGTACTGTTCGAAGAAACTGGCCGGATAGACGACGGTGGATTCATCGTTGCCGGCTTCCTGCGCCTGTGCGGTGGAGATGGCGATGGCAAGGGCAAGGGTGGAACGGGTGGCAAGGTGGAGACAGGGAATTTGCAACAAATGGGAAAAGACAATTCGCCGATCTGTCATGTGAACTCCGGAATGTAACGAGTCGAGTGAAACGCACGAGGTACGTCGTTAGAGGTTCCGTTCAACGCCAGATTTGGCCCTGATCGAAGATTGAACGAACGGAGTGTACAGGAGGGAGGTGTCCGCTTTGGTAACAAATTGTGATCTGCAGTGCTTTTAGCGGGTCCAATTCTGACAATCTGCGGGCAATTCTCGATTTATGACAATGCGGTGTCATGAGGCGCAAAGCCACGTACTTTGCGCTTTGCAGGCCGATTGCGCATAATGCGCCCCTGTTTTGAACGGCCAGCCGGGGTAGGAATGATGCAGCGCGAGTCCATGGAAGTTGATGTCGTCATCGTGGGAGCG
>JACCDI010989287.1_pt1 | contig 16588 bp, 17 predicted proteins | sample 7442791 | NCBI WGS metagenome assembly JACCDI01 (sample SAMN15323434, study PRJNA562643) | freshwater metagenome | isolation source: river surface water | place: USA:Blue River Watershed | collected 2017-08-15 | reverse complement strand
GGCACGAGATACAATGACCGACATTGAATAATCAATGTACGCCCCTCTCATTTCATCTTCGATGTTGATTGGGATAATATTCGTGTGTAATGACATAAATAATGATTTGATTCGTTGAACAAACCGCCCGCTAAAATTTCTCTTTTCGAAAAAACAAAGCGGTTTTTCAATAGTTACAAATATCCTTAATTCCGCCTATTTTTCCAAGAAAAAATTCAGTAAATCTGGAGAAAATAAATCATTTGTCACAAGCTATATTTACCTTTGAAAAACAATCAAATTCGAAGACTTTGAAAAATACATTTTCCAACCTATTTCTTAGCATTTTCGTTGGCATTTTGAGCCTACTTTTTCAAGAAGTACAAGCGCAAAACATTACCCGGGGACCTTATTTACAAATGGTTTCCTCAAATTCCACCCGCATTCGATTTCGCACGGATGCAGAAACAAAGCCCAGCATTTTGGTAGGCAAATCCCCTACCGCACTTACGCGCACAATTAAACAACCGACCCTAACCAAAGAACACGAACTCATTGTCGATTCACTTGCTAGCAATACCCGCTATTATTATAAGATTGTAACCGCGACCCAAAGTGTTGGCGATTCAACATATTTCTTTCAAACAGCACCGACCAAAGGATCTAAAAACAAAATAAGTTTTTGGAGTACGGGTGATATGTATCCTGGCCAACAGCAATTAGACGCTTATGAAGGATTTAAAAAGTTTATCGGAAATAAATACACAAACCTTTATATCACAGTAGGTGACAATGTTTACGCAGGCGCCTCTGACACTGATTTTCAGAACAATTTCTTCCAAGTATATCAAAATGGCCCTATATTAAAACAAAGCGGCTTATTCCCATCGACCGGAAATCATGATTACGACTTCACTTCTGTCAATCAAGATGACCCCAGAATTGCCTATTTTCAAAACTTTACCCTACCAAAAAATGGGGAATTAAATGGCGTACCATCCAATCATGAAGCCTATTATTCATTTGACTACGGAAACGTGCATTTTATTTGCCTAGATACCCATGCCTGGGGCGAGGATAAATTAAGACTTTGGGATGGTCCATCTGAGCAATTGACTTGGTTAAAAAAGGATTTGGCGGCTAACCAACAAGATTGGACCGTTGTGTATTTTCACTACCCGCCTTACACGAAAGGATCCTATGATTCAGACTCCAATACAGGCTTCAATCTTCCTTTATACAATCTGAGAAATCTTTTAGTACCCATTTTCGACGAATACCATGTTGACCTTGTCTTATCCGGCCATAGCCATATTTTCGAACGGAGTAAGCCCATGAAAGGACATATAGGGACTTCTGATACATTCAATCCTTTGATGCATAACCCACAAACAAGCTCAGGAAAATACGATGGCAGCGAAAATTCCTGCCCCTATTTATTTGATACCAATAAAGCCAGCCAGAACGGAACTTTATATGTGGTGAACGGCGTAGGTGGAGGAACCAAACCTGCTCAACCCAGCGGCCCGCACAAAGCCATGTACTATTCAAATGCGTCTGCGAATGGCTCATTCTACGTGGAAATTGAAAACAATCGATTTGATGCCAAATTTTTAGATACGAATGGAGATGTGCTTGATAAATTCACCATTTTCAAAAACCTGAATCTAAAACCCAACACGAATTTAACCTTGGATTACGGAAAATCGGCTGATCTTGTCGCTTCCTGGATTGGGCAATACAATTGGTCTACGAATCAAACAAGTGCAGGAATTACCGTTAACCCCTTAACGAGTAGTGCATTCCAAGTAAGTGATCCACAAAAATGCTTCACCGAAAAATTCAATGTAACTGTAAATGCCCCATTAAGCACGCTTGAATCGCGCGAAATACCTTTTGACCAACTCTCCATATACAACCTACACGGGCAATTAGTCAACGAAATAAATCATGCGGGGATCGTCAATGCTGAACTATTAGACGCCCTACCCAAAGGCGGATACATCCTTCGCTTGGTGTACAAGCAACAAGAAAAAGTGTTGAAAATCCTAAATTAAGATTTAACGGAAGATTCACGCACCATCAACTGAGTCTTCAGTACTTCAATACGTGGCTCTTCGCCTTCCGTACGCCCTTCAATTTGATCGAGGAGTAATTTCATGGCCAACTTCCCTATCTCCTCTAATGGCTGCGCTACGGAAGAAATCGTAGGCGATACGACTGAACAAATGGGTTCATTGTTGAAACTCACAATTTTAACCTGTTCAGGCACAGCGATTTTCAATTCACGCAATCCCACTAAAACCCCTAATGCCAAACGGTCTGATACCACTAAAATACCATCCGGCGGATTCGTGCTCTTCATCAATTGATGCGTCTGAGAAGTAGCCGTATCTTGAAAATAATCCGAATGTATAATCAAAGAATCATCTTCCTGAATTCCTGCTTCTGCCAAAGCACGCAAATATCCATTTCGACGTTGATTGCTAACAGATACGTTCTTGGGCCCCGCTAAAAAAGCAATACGCTTACATCCATTATCTAAAAGATGCTTAACGGCTTCGTAGGCCGACTGCTCGTTATCTACCATGACTTTGGAAGCATGGATTTCATCGCTATCGCGATCAAAGAAAACCAAAGGAATTCCCCGACGTTGCAAACGCGTAATATGATCTAAATTGACGGTTTCACGTGATAAGGAAATGATAATTCCCTCCACTTGACTTCGAGATAAATTCTGAATATTGATTAATTCACGCTCAAACGATTCTTGCGTTTGGGTAATCAAAATACTATAACCGGCCTTAATCGCCTCTAATTCAATTGCTTTTACAACGGTAGAGAAAAAATAATAGCCTAAATCTGGAACGATTAGTCCTATCGTTTTTGTCTTACTCTTAACTAAACTTGCTGCCAAGACATTGGGCTGATAATCCAATTCCGCCGCCAAATCCAACACCGCCTTTTTGGTATCCGGATGAATATCAGGCAAATCACGTAAGGCACGTGAAACAGTTGCAACCGATACATTCAACTGCTTGGCAATGTCTTTGATCGTAACCTGATGACGCATAGTTTATTAATTTACTCCGAATTTACACGCTTTTTTTGAGATTCTAATTTCCCATGGATTCTATTAACGAAACACTTGACTTTCCACCTAACATCCCCAACGGCGGTTGCTCCTTCCAAATTTGGATCTCATAGTGTGACATGCCGTTAAATGTCTTTTTAATTCGATCAGCAATGCGTTGCGCGACCGTTTCCAACAAATCTACCGGTTCTGCCATCACTTCCTGACAAATCGTGTAAATTTGACCGTAATCAAAGGTTTGGTCAAGCTTGTCAAACGTTAGGGATTTCGCCTCTTTAGAAACACAAACCGATAACACAAACCAATTACCCAGGATTCGCTCCTCTGTAAATAAGCCATGGTATGCAAAAAATCGCACATCCTCCAATCCTACCCGATATACTTGCATAGTCTAATTGATTTCTCCTACCTTACCTCGTGGACCACTTGTCTTTGCATAGGCCTCCAAAACCTTATTCAAAGTTGGTAAACCATCATCCTCTATCGTTGACGCATCCAAATGCTTCCCTTTCTTTACCGCCGGTTTCTTAACTGGCTTTGCTGGTGTAGCCGCAGGCTTTGCCTTTGAAACGCTTTTTTTCGCAGGACTAGCTTTTTTAACAACTGGCTTACTAGGCTCGGGTTTCACCTCCTCAGGCTTCGACCAGGCCTCTACACTCGACAAGGTTTGTCGGGCAAAATTTGCCAATTGTCCCGCAATTTCGGACTGTATACTTTCCAAACGCTTTAACTCCCGCGTTTGCTCTTTTACTTCTTGCTCAACTTGGCCGATTAATTGTTTACGCTCATTTTCAACTAATAATTTAGCCTTTTGCGCATCTTTTTCCGCTGAGGCCAATAAAGCGTCGGCTTGTTTTTTTGCACCTTCCAATACTTTCGAAGCTTCTTTTTCAACTTTTTCTTGCCAATTTTGTTGGGCTTCTTCTGCCAATTTCATCGCACGAAATAAGGAACTCTCCACTTCACGTAAGCGATTAACCTCTTGTTCTAAAGCTTGCACCTTTTCAGTCAAAATCGCTTGTTGGCGATTCATCTCCTCCTCAAAAAGCGCGACCGATTGTACATAATCGCTCACTTCTTGCACATCATAACCTCTAAAACTTTTCGAAAAAGAAACTTCTGGAATTCGCATATTAAAAAGCATTTAGGCTAAAATTATAAAAAATTGTTAATCGATTTTCCAAACCGAAATATTTTTATCGTCCGACCCGGAAACCAATAAGTCATTAAAACTCGTCCATAGCAAGCGATTAATTGAGTTCTTGTGCCCACCATAGCGCGCAAAATCCAATACCTTCAATAACTTCAAACTTCCAGCCTCCCATATTTTAATGGTCTTATCCATACTTCCTGTCGCCAAATATTGCCCACTAGGACTTAAGACAACCGAATTGATGGAATAAATGTGCGCAGGAACTCCTTCTCCAATAACCTCCCCTTTCATGTCCCATTTTCGAATATGCGCATCACGCCCAACGCTGATTAAACTTTCCGCATGTTGTATGATGGAAAATACACTGTTTGAATGCGCCAACCACGCATTTTCGAGCGAAAAATCCGGTTTAAAAACCCGTATATATCCATCACTCGACCCGATTGCCATGTTCCCTCCTGGGATTTTGCAAAAACAACGCACATTATCCTCACCGGATTTAATACGTTTTTTTACGGCTTGAGCCGCTTGATCAATCACCGTAATGAGACCATCTTGATGGCCGACCCAAACATGTCCATCCATTATTTCAATCGAATAAATCGCTAATTGCGGCAATTGAATCGAAAAAACACGTGTTTGATCGGAAACCAAGATTCCATGCACGCCTTCGAAATTTTGGCCAACCCACAAGATTCCGGAGTTTTCATCATAAGCCATCGCATAGATAGAACCACTGATTTGCGCGACAACTTTTCCTAGATCAGGCTTTTGTAAATTCCATTGAACCACCCAACCATCCGAACCTGCCGAGAAAAACAAATGCGATTCAGGGCCTTTTGAGAGCGCATAAACGGCACCACGATGCCCAGCAAATGTATCAATCCGGTCTATTTTCAATGTTGACATAAATTATAATTACAAAATTGGTAATTTTACCAGCAATTCAACCCTTATGCCCGAAATTTCATCCCAGCTTTCGAACCCTAGCCATGACACCTATGTCAAACTTTGGAAAATTGAAGAAGCTGCCGATTTCTTTCAAAAATTCCCTGCATCTTGGGCAATGCCCTCAATTAACGTAGCACAGAAAAGCCTCGAATCGCTCGCTGCGCGTTATTGCCTGTGGGAATTAATGAAATCGTTGGATTTAGCAACCTTAGTATTAAATCAGGATTACAGACAACGACCATTTTTAAACCATCCCATTTGGCATATTTCGATCAGTCACTCCTACCCTTACGCTGCAGCATGTATCAGTAAAAAGCCGTTTACAGGTATTGATCTCGAAAAAAATGATCGGAATGTGCAAAAAATAGCCCCTCGCTTTCTGAATCCTACGGAATTGGAGCTGTTAAAAGAAGATGCGCTGAAGCTTACATTGGCGTGGTCGGCAAAAGAATCCATTTATAAAGCTTGGAAACAGCCGGGCTTATCCTTCCAAAAAGCCATCGGACTACAATTTAACAGCGATCTATTGAGCGCGCAGGTAAACCAAGAAGATTCGTTTAAGGTCGCTTATGAACTCTTTGATGATTTCGTAATCACCTTAGTCAATCACTAATCCAGGGAATCAATCATATCCGTCAGCTCATCTTTATGCGAATCATCTCCCGCTTTTTCATAAGCCATGATGAGGTTTCGCAGGACCCGACGAATAATTTCCAAATTTGTGCAAGGTTGATAATACACATCGTTTGGCGTTAAATTTAATTGGGCCAAATAATTATCGATATCGACCTTATTAAAGATCAACCCCTTGTTGAAGACATTGATGTAACATTGTACTTCGTCCTTCTTATAGGTCAACACAAATAAATTAGGCAAATTTACTCCATATACAGGGAGACCTAATTTTTGCGCAATCCACATGTAAATCACACAAAGACTGATCGGGTTCCCTTTTTTCGTTTCTAAAACGATATTCAAAAAGGAATTATTGGCAGCGTGAAAATTCTTCGTATTGGCCCCAAATTTCAATTGGTCAAACAACACGCCATTAATCACCTTCAATTGATCCATCGGATGCAAATTCTCGCGAATCTGAGGCCAAACCTCGAAATACAATTGATCCATATCCGCTTTTAATTGCGCAAATGAATATTCCGGAAAACGGTAGGTAGCGACAATCCACATGCCTTCCAATAAATCCATACCCCCACTCTCCTTCCACTGCAACAATCGCTGTTTCGTGGAATCGAGTTGGAAATCATGAATCATATTCTCCAACTTACTCTGAACCAAAGGATTAAGACTCAAATTCTCCCATTCATTTTCTAAAATCGGAATGATTTGAGGGCCCAAAGAACGCATTTTGGCTTCAACCATATCAACGACCTCCTGATCGGAATCGTCTAGTAATTGAATCATAGCTTTGATTGCGGGTTCTTCCATGGATACATTTTGATGCACAAAAATAGCTAATTTATTGCGTGTGTCAAATGCTCTAAACATTATTCCCATATTCCCTTTTTTAAGCTGAAAAATGGGACTAAATTTGTGGTTGCATCAATGCGAAAAGGCTTATCATGAATATTTTAATAACGGGAGGAGCAGGTTTTATTGGGTCACATACCTATGTTGCCCTCAAAGAACATGGCTTTAGACCGATTATTGTCGATAATTTTTCGAATTCATCTGATTCAGTCATTCGCCAACTGGCCGAAATATGCCAAGAACCGGTAGAATTTGTTCAAGGGGACATAAACCTTTCTGCAACCTTAGACACGGTTTTCAGTCATTATAACATTGAGGGTGTCATTCATTTCGCTGCAGCGAAGGCAGTAGGAGAATCTGTTGAAAATCCCTTGAAATACTACCGCAATAATGTTGGGGCTACTATCTTGTTATTAGAAAAGATGCAGGAATATGGTGTCAAAAACTTAGTTTTCTCTTCTTCTTGCACGGTTTACGGCCAACCTGAAACACTACCGGTGACAGAAAACTCGCCGGTTATGAAGGCTTTATCGCCCTATGGAAATACCAAACAAATTTGCGAGGAAATCATTGAAGAAAGCACGCGAGCTAGCCAGCAATTGAAGTCGATCTCTTTACGCTATTTCAACCCCATTGGGGCACATAAAAGCGCTAAAATCGGAGAATTACCGCTAGGACCACCCGCAAATTTAATCCCATATTTAACCCAATCGGTCGCAGGATTACGCGGACCCTTGCAAATTTGGGGAACAGATTATCCTACACCTGATGGAACTGCCATTCGCGATTATATTCATGTATGCGATTTGGCAGATGCACATGTCAAAGCTTTGGCATACTTAATCAAGCAAAATCAAACACCATTCTACGACTACTTCAACATCGGTTCCGGAGAAGGCAGTTCTGTTTTGCAAGTCATTCAAGCCTTTGAAAAGGCCACAGGTAAAAAAGTCAATTATGAAATCCGCGAAAGACGAGCTGGCGACATAACGTCCGTTTATGCTTCCACGGATAAATCAAATAAAATATTAGATTGGAAAGCCAAAAGAAGCCTAGAAGAGTCATTAAAAGACGCTTGGGCATGGCAAGAAGCAATTTTATAAGTATATGAAAAAACTCGTTATTACCGGCGGTGCTGGATTTATTGGTTCACATGTTGTTCGATTATTCGTCAACAAATACCCTGAATACCAAATTTACAACTTAGATGCATTGACCTATGCGGGTAATTTGGCCAACAATGAAGATGTTGCGGATAAGCCCAATTATCATTTCATCAAAGCCGATATCACCGATGCGGAACATATAGATGCATTATTTGCAGAACATCAATTCGATGGCGTTTTGCATTTAGCTGCCGAATCACACGTAGATCGCTCGATTTCAGATCCTTTGGCATTTGTAAAAACGAATGTTATCGGAACGGTCAACTTATTACAAGCTGCCAAAAAGCATTGGACTGGGAAATTTGAAGGTAAAAAATTCTACCACATCTCTACAGATGAGGTATATGGAGAATTGCACAATCCGGAAGAGTTCTTCTTAGAAACGACTCCTTATGATCCAAGATCACCTTATTCAGCTTCTAAAGCTTCTTCAGATCACTTTGTACGTGCTTTTCATGAGACATATGGTTTGCCTACGGTGATCACAAATTGCTCAAACAATTACGGGCCAAATCACTTTCCTGAAAAATTAATTCCCTTGATGATTCACAACATCATCAACAATAAACCACTTCCGGTCTACGGAAAAGGCGAAAATGTGCGGGATTGGTTATACGTCATCGACCATGCTCGTGCGATTGATACCGTTTTCCACGATGGGAAAATCGGCGAGACGTATAATATCGGTGGGTTCAACGAATGGAAAAATATCGACTTGGTACACTTATTGTGCAAGATTATGGATGAAAAATTAGGCCGCGCAGCTGGTACATCCGTTCAATTAATTACTTATGTAACGGATCGTGCAGGACACGATTTGCGCTATGCAATCGATGCCAATAAAATCATGAAAGAATTGGGCTGGAAACCAAGCCTTCAATTTGCCGAGGGACTAGAGAAGACAGTCGAGTGGTATTTATCAAATGAAAAGTGGCTAAATGATGTCACATCAGGCGATTATCAGAAATATTATACAAACATGTATCAAGGAAGATAAGATGAAAGGAATCATATTAGCCGGAGGATCTGGCACCCGTTTGCACCCATTGACACTCGCTGTAAGCAAGCAATTAATGCCTGTTTATGACAAACCAATGATCTATTATCCCCTATCCATCTTGATGCTTTCTGGGATACGTGAAATTTTAATCATTTCGACGCCACATGACTTACCCCATTTCGAGAAATTGTTAGGCGATGGCTCCAGCATTGGATGCAAATTCGAATATGCCGTTCAACCGGAACCGAATGGTTTGGCACAAGCATTTGTCATTGGAGAAAAGTTCATCGGAAAAGAAAAAGTGGCTTTGGTCTTGGGAGATAACATCTTCTATGGTTCTGGATTAAGCAAATTGTTGCAGGCCAACAATGATCCGGACGGTGGTGTGGTTTATGCTTATTCGGTTAATGACCCAGAACGCTATGGTGTTGTGGAATTTGATGACAATAATAAAGTGATTTCGATCGAAGAAAAACCAACGAATCCGAAATCGAATTATGCCGTTCCAGGACTTTATTTCTACGACAATGATGTAGTTGAAATTGCCAAAAATATCGCTCCTTCTCCTCGTGGTGAATACGAAATCACGGATGTCAACAAAGAATATTTGAAACGCGGAAAATTATCTGTAGGTATCCTAAACCGTGGAACAGCTTGGCTGGATACGGGCACATTTGCCTCTTTGATGCAAGCGGGCCAATTCGTTCAGGTAATCGAGGAGCGTCAAGGTATGAAAATTGGCTGTATTGAGGAAGTTGCCTATCGCATGGGCTATATCAATGCTGAACAATTAGAAACTATCGCTAAGCCTTTGGTTAAAAGCGGATACGGACAATACTTATTAAATCTTTTACGCTAAGAGGTAGCCGGCCAATAATGCGGCTGAAAACAAGGCAATAGCAGGAAATTTTCCCGATTGCGCTAATAGAAAAGAACCCAATACAACGGCGATGGCAACCCCATCGCCGTTGACGATTAAAGGCGACATAAAAGTGTAAACAGCAACGATCGTCAACCCAACCGACGAGGCCTGAATACCCGCCAAAGAAGCCCGAATAAAGCGATACTGCTTCAGTTGGCCCCAAATCCGATACACAAAAAAGATCAAGAACGTTCCAGGTAAAAATACGCCTAGTGCACCAATTGCACTACCTGTCAATTCGCCTAAAAATCCATAATCACGCATCAACAACACGCCTAGATAAGAAGTCAAGGCGAATACTGGTCCTGGAAGGGATTGTGAAAGTGCCATCCCAGTCAAAAAATCATCCGAGCGAATCAAGCCTTTAAATTCAACAAACTCGGTATAGAGTACTGGAGCCAAAACTTGTCCTCCCCCAAAAACGATACTTCCATTCCGGTAGAAATTTTCGAACATGCGAATTGGATAATAATCCGTCACATGCCCCAAAATGGCTAATCCTAATAAGAATCCCCAATACAAATTGAAATTAGCCCAGGGAATAATCATCTTGTGTTTATTCTGTCGGGGAAATTCCTTGAAATTCAGCGAAGAGATTCCTCCGCCCATGACTAGAACAAAAGGAAAGATATAAGGACTTTGAAATGCAATCCCCAGAGCTAAGGTTAATAAGAATATAAAGACGTACATCGGGCTTCGAATCACCTTCTGGGCCATCATCCAGCCCGCTTGCAAGATCAGACCAATTCCAACAGGCAAAACGAATTGGAGCACAGCTCGATTAGTCAAATAGGTCATCCCGTATGCCGCTGCCGTCATGATGAAAACGGCAGGCGTAATCCACACAATGAGGGTTAAATAAGCTAAACTTGCCCCACCCCGCTTTAATCCGATGGCCGTAATCATTTGCGTGGATGTGGGTCCGGGTAATACGGAACAGAGTGCCTGAATTTCAAACAACTCTTCTTCCGACAAATAAGCTTTTTGATGAACTAAACGTTTCAAAAAAAGGGCCCAGTGTACCTGTGGCCCTCCAAATGATGTTGCAGCCAAGATCAATACATCCCATAAAAAATTCAGATGCTTTGGCTGTTTCAATTTATTTTTTCTTTAATCCTAATTCGATTAATCGCTCATTCAAAAACTCACCTGCCGACATATCCGTATATAATTTCGGATATTCAGCGGAAACGCACGAAGGCAAACAACTCAAGTCCATTTCAGAGCGTGGATGCATGAAAAAGGGAATGGAATAACGCGATGTTCCCATTTTTTCACGTGGTGGATTGACCACGCGGTGAATCGTTGATTTTAGTTTGTGGTTGGTCAAGCGATCCAACATATCACCCACATTCACCACAACCTGATCTGGCAAGGCAGTAATCGGAATCCATTTTCCGTCCATACGCAAAACTTCCAATCCCTCAGCTGAGGCACCCATCAACAACGTGATCAAGTTGATGTCTCCATGAGCTGCTGCACGCACAGCACCTTCCGGCAAACTATCCGGATCCGCAATTGGGAAATAATGAATGGCACGTAAAATAGAGTTTCCATTTTTCACGCGGGACTCAAAATAATCCTCAGGTAATTCTAAATAAAGAGCAATTGCGGCTAATAAAGCCTTTCCTGCCGCTTCTAAGGTTTGAAATGCTTTAACTGTATTCATCCCAAATTCCGGATATTCGGCTGGAAATACATTCGCGGGATATTCATCCCAAACGGAATCTCCGTCCGCTTTATGCGGTTGGCCCACATGGTAAAACTCCTTCAAATCAGGCACTTTAAAGCCCTTGGCAGTCTCTTTTCCTTTACCTACATAACCTCTTTGACCCGCAATACCCGGAATCTCATAGGCTTGTTTTAAAGCGTCTGCAGACTGAAAAAAGGTTTCAACTCCTTGGTATAAAGCTTTTGTAAAGTCATCAGATAAACCATGGCCTTTGATGGCAACAAAGCCAATCGTATTAAATGCAGCACCTAAATCTTGAACAAATTTTTGCTTGCGCACAGGGTCTCCCGACTGAAAATCAGCCAAATCCAAGGAAGGGATTTCGTCTAGTAACATATAATTATTTAATAAATTGTTGGGACACAAAATCCCAGTTAACAACATTCCAAAACGCATTGATGTAATCAGCACGTTTATTTTGATACTTTAAATAGTAAGCATGTTCCCAAACATCCAAAGCCAAAATAGGCTTCCCTTTCACCTCTGCGACATCCATTAACGGATTATCTTGGTTGGGAGTAGATGAAATAACCAATTTACCATCCTTCACGAGTAACCAAGCCCAACCCGAACCAAAACGCGACGTTGCCGCCTTGCCAAATTCTGCTTTTAAATTTTCTAATGAACCAAAGTCCTTTTGAATTTGGGCCAATAATTCTGCACTTGGTTGTTTTCCTGTTGCGGGAGCTAATAATTGCCAGAAAAAACTATGATTCCAGTGTCCACCACCATTATTTCGAACGGCAACTGGTTGGGCAGATACAGTAGCTAAAAGTTCTTCCAATGATTTCGTAGAAGCACCCACAGCCTTGTTTAAATTATCTACATAAGCTTTGTGGTGGCGATCGTGGTGAATTTCCATGGTCAACTTATCAATATGCGGCTCCAAGGCATCAAAAGCATAAGGTAATGCTGGCAAGGTAAATGGAGTATTTTCCATTACCTGACGAGAACGAAAACTTGATAAAAGCGCTCCGGCTCCCATCAATTGTAAAAATGTATTGCGTTTCATTTTGAATATTTTGGTTATTCGTAAATCACCCGACCTACGATACTCCTACCTAAAGTAATCTCATCTGTGTACTCTAAATCCCCTCCAATCGGGATACCGCGTGCAATGGTGGATATTTTAATCGAATATTCCGCCAATTTCTTTGTTAAATAAAAAGCTGTCGTATCCCCTTCCATTGTAGGACTCAAACCTAAAATAACCTCATCAAACTCACCTGAGGCAATTCGTTGGATCAAGGAATCAATGTGGAGGTCACTTGGCGAAACACCTGCCAATGGCGAAATAATGCCCCCGAGCACATGGTATAAGCCTGTATATTGTCCCGTATTTTCAATAGCCATCACATCACGCAAATCCTCTACCACACATAAAATCTTCTCATCACGCTTCGTACTTGCACAAATCCCACACAAATCACCATCGGAAATCATGTGACATTTAGGGCAAAACTTCGTTTCTGTACGCAATTGAACCAAGGCATGTGCTAATTGCAAGGATTGCGTTTCAGGGCGTTTTAATAAATGTAAAGCTAAACGCAAGGCAGATTTCTTCCCGATACCCGGCAATTTGGAAATCTCTTCCACCGCCTGTTCTATAATCCGAGAAGGGTACGTATGCATCATAGGTTAAATATCAACAGATTCAATTTCAGCCGAAATACCTCTTCGGCAAATTTCGTTGCGCATGCTTAGCAAATCCTCATAAAGTCCCGACTTCACTCCGCATTTACCCCGAAAATGGATCATTAAAGTACATTGCTCGGCTTGTTCAGCGGTATGTTCACACACCTCGATCAAGGTAATAATCACATATTCAAAGGAATTAACATCATCATTGTAGACAACTAATTGATGACCAAACGAGGTGGCCTCTTCCAATAAGACCTCAACATCCGTTTGTTCTTGCGCTTGTTCTGCAAAAGAAAAACCGTTCATCAAATCAATATCTTGGGAGAAATCCATATTTTTGAAAGAATTAATTCACCTCATACAAATCTACTAAAAATCCGTTAAACCTCTATGTCTGTACAATTAGCCGGTGGAATTCTAGCCATCTATTTTGGACTTCTACTCGTCATCTCATACATCACGTCGCGTGGAGCGGATACCAACGACTTTTTCACGGCAAATAGGCAATCCCCTTGGTGGCTCGTCGCCTTCGGGATGATCGGTACCTCTATTTCAGGATTAACCTTTATTTCAGTGCCTGGTGCGGTGGGAAAAACCTATTTCACCTATTACCAAGTTATTTTAGGCCATTCCCTGGGTTATTTAACCATTGCATTGGTATTGATGCCGCTGTATTACCGACTCAACCTCATTTCCATTTATGGGTATTTGGAGAAACGCTTTGGATTTTGGGCCTATAAAACCGGCTCTGCATTTTTCTTATTATCTCGCACCATTGGCTCGGCTGCACGCTTGTATTTAGCAGTTAATGTACTCCAAATCGCCATTTTCGAACCCATTGGCGTACCCTTTGTCTTAACCGTTTTCATTTCCATTGCGCTTATTTGGTTGTATACACATCGCGGAGGCGTAAAAACGATTATTTGGACAGACACTTTGCAGACTTTGTTTTTGTTGGTGGCCTTGTTCATTACGATCGTATTAGTAGGCCAACAAATGCACATGGGTATTGGGGACATGATTCAAACCATCCAAAAAAGCCCTTATTCACACATGTTTGAATGGGATTGGAAAAACCCACATTTCTTTGGAAAAGACTTCTTGGCTGGAGTATTTATCGCTATTGTGATGACAGGCTTGGATCAGGATTTAATGCAAAAGAATTTAACCTGTAAATCCATTGGTGAGGCGCAGAAAAACATGTTCTGGTTCTACTGGGTACTCTTGTTTATCAATCTCCTATTCTTGGCTTTAGGTGCTTTATTGTACATCTATGCACAAGCAAATCAGATTGCGATTCCTACTAAAACTGACGAATTATATCCATTACTGGCCTTAGGAGGCAACTTTGGTACCTTAGCGGCCGTGACCTTTTTATTGGGCATCATTGCGGCATCCTATGCGAGTTCGGATTCAGCGTTAACGGCACTAACAACGTCATTTTGCATCGATTTCTTACGGATTGAGAAATTTCAAGAGGCCAAACGCGAAAAGATTAAACACCGCGTTCACATTGGATTTTCAATCTTATTTTTCATCGTGATTGGGCTATTCCATGTGTTTAATAATCAGGAATTGATCGGGGCAGTATTCAATTTGGCGGGCTATACCTATGGACCTTTGTTGGGCCTCTTTGCCTTTGGATTATTCACCAAAACAGCCATTAAAGATCGCTATGTTCCTTTTGTCTGTGTAGCATCCCCCATCATCACATTTGTACTGGAAACACAATCGCAGGCGTTATTTGGTGGATTTGGCTTTGCCAAACTGATACTCAATGGAGCGATTTGCTATTTATTATTGTGGAGTATTCGCGAGAAGGCTAAAATTTAATCGCATTCCGAATTGCGAAATAAACGACATTCTTGCCGGGACCTGAATCTTTCAAATAGGTTCCGGCTTGACAAAATCCCAATTCAGCTTGGAAGAAATAATGTTTCGTAGGAACATAATTAACTTCCAGCGCATAGATGTCGCAAATACCTAATTTAGACGAAACTGCTTGAGCTTCCAAAGGCCGCAAAGGCGACATATTCGGGGTGAAAATTCCATCCGCTGTACTCGCACGCGTTACCAAAGATGCTCTTGCTGTGGCCAACCATTTTGTCCCCGCTTGATAACGAAGATAGGGGCTTAAGTTCAAGGTATTCGTGATATTCAGGGCAACCGTTTGACCGAAGGGTGGTCGGGCGAATAAGGTATTAAATGTGTTTAATTGTCCATCCATCGCCGACTCATCTCCGGGAACATAATTCCCACTAAAGCCGATGAAGCTATGTTTCAAGGCTTCTACATTAAAATCCCACACAAACATCCAAGCAGAAATTTCGCGCGCGTTAAACTGTCCCCATTGATGGGCTATTTCTACGTCGAAGTTCAACGAACGAAGCGGGGAATAGAATCGAATACCGGCCGTATGACGCTGCTCTAAGCCCTTTTTGAATACATATTCCCGCTGGGTACTTTCCAAAAAAAAATAATAGGCATCCATATTTAATTTCCGCTTTTTATCCGTTTTGACTGCATATATCCCGCCAAATTCTTCTGACATGAGCCCATCGTCAAAGATACCTGGGGTCATTTTAACCGGTTTTACATAAAAAGCATCCAATCGGTAACCGGGATATTTCCCTTCCGCTGTCAAACCCAAAAAACTCTGACGTGTATTAGGTCCTTCCTTTGTCGCCACGAAGCGCTCTTGCCCAAACTGCATTTCTTGTCGGCCCGCCCGCAACAACCAATGCTTATTTACATTTGCCTCCAAAAACCATTGATGTACGGCCAATTGGTTTTCGTCCAACTGCGAAGTGATCGGATTGGGATTCAGTGATCTTGTTGTGTTATTCAATTGAACAAAAAGACGCAAGGCATTTCGATAATGTAAATCGCCATGCAGCATAATGCGGTGCATCCATTGATGCGGGCTGGCTTCTGTAAAGGAAGCGGGGAATTGCCCAAAATTGGCATTCGTATAATTCTGGTATTGTTCTCGCCATTCGCCGCCTACGCTGAGATTTAGTTCTTTTGCCATAGGCATAAACTTCAATCGTTCGTCCCAAGACTTGGCGGAGCTATCTGTTTTTAAATAGGAGAAATCATCTTCAAAGCGAAGTCGGGCAATGTGCTGGGCGTTTGATGTTTGAAAAAATCCCAAACTCAAGCCTAATAACAAACTACAAAATATATAAAATTTCAAATTCTTCGAAAACGATTCTTATGCCAAAAGACAAAGATAAGTTTTTCTACTGAGGAGTTTGTCCTGAAAAGTGTAGAGAAATAAACTTGATAATAGAAAACTATTAAGTGAATTTTATATGATTTCCATATCGCTGAAATGTCTTGAAAACAAAAAAACCACTCGCCTGAGTGGTTTTTTGCCTACCGAAGTAGTCCGTACGGGAATCGAACCCGTGTTTCATCCGTGAAAGGGACGTGTCCTAACCCCTAGACGAACGGACCATTATT
>JACCDI010691380.1_pt1 | contig 16590 bp, 22 predicted proteins | sample 7442791 | NCBI WGS metagenome assembly JACCDI01 (sample SAMN15323434, study PRJNA562643) | freshwater metagenome | isolation source: river surface water | place: USA:Blue River Watershed | collected 2017-08-15 | reverse complement strand
GGTGCAATGGGGGAGAGGTCAAATTGATGCATGCGATGCATTTTGTTGCATTTGCATTTGTTGACATCTCTTAGGTCAGAATTTTTTTATTTTGGAATTAATAATAAAGTTGCAATTGCAAAGATTCTGAATTTGCTTTTTTTATTTTACTTTGGAATTGTTAGGTATGTGGTGATGGATGTGGTGACGCTTCTGAATTTTCATTCAGAAGATTTTTTTATTCATGAGTAGTGGTTACGACATGACACAAACTCGTGATTTGGACATGAAAAATTACTTGGTGTCGAAGACTTCAATGTTGGAATCAAAAATTTCCAACATTTGACCGACCTTAACATGTCTGAGACATGTCTAAGATTTTCCCAACTAAGTATCACAGCAAGGCAGAGGAACGCTGCTGTATGGCTGGAGGTGGTGTATTTGAATGGAATGGAGGGGCCCCTGGAGGAGCAGGGCATGTGTGTTTTTTCTGAGGAAAGAAACATAAGGGACTATCATGAGTGTTGCTGCAACCAGGCAGAGCTTGGGGCTAGTGGCATTGCAGAAGAATGGGAGTTTCTACCAATTTTGTTTTTTGTTTCTGCCAGCAATGCAAATACAGATAACAAGCAAAAAGGGGCAGGAGAGAGCATTTTGACAGGGATTTCCTTTTCCCAGAAGAACTCAAAATTGGTAGAGATGAAGTCCTATGGGGGTTGAAAGGGTGATAAAAGGATTTGTGAGTGGTTGTGGTGTTGTGTCTGTCTCCACTCAGAGGCCCAGAAGCCTGTATAGCAGCCAAGGATCATCAAATCGAGGATGGGCCTGTGCATATGTTCTGGAGGCAAGGTTTTGTTTGTCATCACCTAGAAGGACATCTTGTTGGAGATGATGTTGTATTTTGGGGGAATTGAATGTAATTCTGCAAGGTGGATGTGATGATTGTGATGAAGGTCACTTTGGAGTAGTAAGGTGAGGGTTTCCCACTTTGGTGAAGAGGCTGCAGGCTGCAATGACGTATTATTTGACTATAATGAACCTGATGTAGAGCCAGTGATAGTGTTTCCTTGGATGAGGGAGACAGTATAGCAGACAAGGGAGTAATGGGTTCTGCAAGCATAGGTCCATTAGGTGATTTTGGTGGCAGAAGGCACAAAAATGTGTCAGTCTAGTAAGGTTAGTTTTGACAGAGTTGATTTCAAAGGGTGTGGCAACTTTGCTAGCAAAAGTGCATCCAAGATGTAGGAAGCTAGCTCTGTACTTGGGCAGAAGCCATGTACTTCTGCAGTTGCAGAAATTCCTGTACAAGACTAAGAAACTGGATCAATGGGTTGTTGTGGTTAGGGGATTGTGAGGTACAATTAGCAATCAGTGGTAGATAGTTAGTTGGCTCGATTCCCACTGGATTGTTGATTTTCAGACATGACTGGAGGCGGCTGAGGGCTTTCTCCAGCATAGATTTCTTGGCTCCCTTGATAATCCATGTCATGGATGATTGTTGTCTGGGAAGGAAAGGAGGGAATGGCAAGGGTTACATGTAGACAGCAATCAACAAAAAGTTGCTGTTGCTGCAACACAGTTGATGATAAGTGCTGCATATTCATGTGAGTTAATACTGATAGTGATGTTGAACTTGGTTTTTGTGGAATGGGCCTGAACATCAGAGGTCCATCAGAAATGCCACCATAATCCAATGGAATTGGAGAATCTGGCATGAGAATAGGAATTGGATTAGGCGGTTGATGATGGGTCCATATGGATGATGTAGGCAACTGGGCAGAATCTTGAGATGGTGCAGTTGCTGAGTATATCCTTGATGAGGGCAAGGTCCAATTTTGACTTGTCATGATAAGTTTTGACTTTGTAGAATATAGTAGCCTTGGCTGTGAAGGTCATGGTGTAAGTGCAGTGATTATGTGGTGCTTTTTTTCTGAATCTTGAGGAGATTTCTGAATTGTTCATTGGTAATAGATAGGCAGTTGCAATGCAGGCACAGGCAGTGTTCTATTGATGCATAGAAGTCTGCTAGAAGAAATCATGGTTGTGGTGCCATGCATGCAATGTGTCCTAACTTCCTGGTGACAGATTCAATGTCCTGGAGGAAGAATGCCTTCTGATGTGGTCCTCATTTGGAGCTGAGGGTCTTGAGGACATTGGCAATGAATTCTCATGGTGTCGATGTCCATACATCAATCAATTACAATTTGGCCAAGTGCTTGCAAACAAATTTTAGGAACAATAACTAAGTTTACAACTTCATCATTCACATGAGATGCCAAAATATCCATAAATGGTCCATAATCCTGCATTAGAGTCATGAATCTTATTCTACTGCCTTTGGTGAATAGATGATTGGCTATATGAACCAACGACATAAAATGAAATAATATAAATTCCTGTCCAGCTGTTTCTATGAAGTAGTGACCTGTTTGGGTTTATGATGACATGACAGAATGTGAGTTTCTTCATTTTGATCAGTGTCAGTGCAATGACATGTAACAACAACCAGGGAGAGTTCATTGGAATGAAAACATCTGTCTCCTCCCTTGTTCCATTGAATCTCTTGTAATTATATTAATCATTGTTTAAAGTACCAAGGCATTTATTCTCTCTTACTCTTTTCCCAGGACAATATGAATCTGTTGAAAAAATCAGTGAATCATCACTTTTTGAACTGTATGTAGATTTATACCGAACTCACTTTATTTATTCTCTCTTACTCTGTTCCCAGGAAGATATGAATCTGTCCAAAAAAAATTGGTGCATATCACTTTTTTGAACTGTATGTAGATTTATACCACACTCACTCTCTTTCAATTGTTGCATCGCATTTTGGTTGCTGCTGATACTGCTGCTTCTGCACTTCCATTGCAATATAAAATTCACAAAACACCCTTTTTTCATTATTTCCACTCTGGATTGTTCAAATCACCATGTACAGGTCCAAAAGTTACCAAAAAATAATGCATAAGAAACTTCTCCCCACAATGCTTCCCATCCTAGTACTGCTGTCAATGCCAGTACATCTTTTGTCCACTCTTGTTATCATCCTGGTCATATGGCCAACAATGCCATTAAGAAGTACAATGCAATCTCTCAGAACAATTGTCGTGGCACAAAATCATTGTCACGTCCTTGCAAACCTGATTCTGTTGGTACTAGTCTTCGTATTGCAACCAAGTGGACCCTTCAAGAATCAATTTTTGCAATGCCCAAGATTCCCAAGAAGAAGGATGAGACTGGTGGTGGGGGTGGTAGTGAAAATATGGATATGGGGTGTGAGGATAGTGGTAATGGTGGTGTTAGTGGTAGCAGTGATGGATCTGAAATTGGTGTCACAACTAGGGGGAGAGCCAAAGGTGAGAAAATTTTGTTGTAAATGTTCAGATTTTATCCCAAAACATTATGGTTTGTCTATTTTTCACTTTTCATATTTATTTTTACATCATTACATTGAAAATTACTGTTTTGTGTTATTCTTTATAGTCATTGATAAGAAATAGCGTAGAAAGGAGAGAAAACAAGATGAATTCCCCAAAAAATATATTCTACATGACCACAAAGTATCAACTTCAATGAAAATTCATCTGTCACAAAAAATCAGGTAAAAAGAAGGCAAACTCAAAGAAACTGGCATTGGAAATGGCTGGTGCATAGTATTTTCATCTTGACCTCTTCATGTTATGGTTGTATCTCTTGTAGTTTCAGTAACAAATTGTCCTCATTTGTTACAGATGGAGTGGGTAGCAAGTCCAGATCTCAACAATCCTTGAAAGAATCCAAAGCAGAACTAGACAAAGGTAATAATTTTTCTATCTGCAGAATCCACCTATATGTTTATTTATTTGTTAATAAACTTATGAATCATTACAATTTTGATCAAAGAATCTAATTATGTGTCTATATCTGATGTTAGGAAACAGGTTTGCTGTAATGTTTGCCAAGAACTTTTTGATCATAGTGATGTAGAAGTAGTCAACCAGAATCCAGACTATCCTCAAGATAACAATGAAAATGATGCCATTGACAGTTATGACAAAGAGAAACTAAGGGATGTGGGTAATTTTGAAGAAAATTTAGACAATTCTATGGGTTCTGATGAAGAGTCTGTTGGTTCAAGCAATGAAGACAATTTGATGGAGAAAACCAATTTTGATACCATTTATCACAAAGACAATCTCATCAATTCAGTTGGTTTTTTGGGAAAGAATTGTACAAAGAAGTCTATTTATGATGACTATCCAGCACTTCATACTGAAGTAATTCCCATTAACTTGCCTTTCTCTATGAAATACATCATTTGTAGTTTTGAAATGAACAATGGAGTTGACTTTGCTGAAGACAACATCCCTTTGGATTTGCTCAAGATTCCTGGCAAGAAAAAGTACTTCCTTCAGGCAAGCAATGTTCTAACCACAAAATTGGTTGCCATCAATGAAAAACACAAGAAAAAACTCAAGGAACGTAAGGATTACACTGTCATGCCTCTACAAGGCAACAAAGAGGATTTTGCTGTTCATCCAAGGAAGTTGAAAGTGATAGAATGTAACATTCCAGAACATTTCTGTTTTCTCACAAAATACAACCAGTACAACTGGATTGTTCCAAGAGGCGAGTTTTTATTTTTTTTAGATTTTCATTATGGTTTTCACTCTTAATGAATTGTATTGTTTGTGTCATTATTTTATTGAGCTTTGTCCACCCCCAGCAGAAGCATTGGATCTTTTGCATGGATTGTTCTGTTTTCACCACAAATTAGCAGGTCTGCAGAAATCTTTAGATGATGATGAAGCATTTCATTCACATGATTTTTGTCTTTATTGCCTACGCTGTGTTCCGCTTGATGTAAAGAAAGCAGAACATATGAAATTGGCCGTTGAGGGATGTGTGCTGCCTTGTTTCACAGTATTTTTTACATTGTCCTGTCTGATTATGCTGATGATGAGAGCGTTGAAGTACAAGGTACCATCACAATTGCTAAACTTCAGTTCAAGAAACATAATAATCCCAACTGGCCAGCGGTTCCAAAGAAAACTGTATCAACTCACAATAAGGTTTGTCATTGTTGTTATTGTTTCCTACTTTCCATTGTTCTACTCCACAGAATGTCTGTTTTGCCGCATTCATTTGAGAGCGTTGTATATGGAATTAACAAGAAGAAGAGTATGAAGGGAGCGACAAGTGTGGGTGCAAATATTGCAAAACAGATTAATTACAAATTGATTCAGTAAAAAGTGAAGTACAACATGAAGATGCTTCACAAAGCAAGTCTATCAGGGAGGTTGTTTATAATTTTTCACATTTGAAATGTTATGTTATTTTCCAAAATAACAAATATTATGTCACGCAACATTTGTTTTCCTCAGCATCACCTTCCTCCAGGTTTTGGGAGTGTGATAATGACAGCAGTTCATTAAACAAGTTCAACTTGAATTCACAGTACCATAGTATGATTGAAACTTTCTTTCAGAATTGCTTGTCTTTCAAAAACTCCTGTGTCGTTGGATATCCAAACGAGGCTGTTGTCCCTGGTGGAAAACTGTTCTCATCAATGACTTCATTGCTATGTTCTACAGTATGTATGATACTTTTGTGAGAGCAACTGTTTTGGCTCAAACTTGCAAGGGAAAGACCACAGAAGATGGTAAAATCAGGGTGCAAATGACCAAATTGGCAAAATCTTTTTGGGAAGGACCAGTGTGGGAAGAATGGGAGAAATCTTATCCTGATTTGAAGTTGTTCTTGGAATCATATCCCAGGGACAAGGTAGTTATTGAATTGGTTGACACTGTCTGTTTTGGTGGAAAAGTTGTTTAATATTTTCTGTTTTGTGAAAATTTAGGGAAATGTTTGAGAATAATACTACTTGGTAAAAAGGTGTGAAATATCATTAACCAATACATAATAATTATACATGTAAAAACATATATTTAAGATATTATTTCAAACTTGTAAAAACTATAGGTTAAAAATAGCTTAGATAAGTAGATGAAAATGGCCATGACCCATGATGATCACTATAAATGAGTGATTCGCCCATATTCTAAAAAATTATGAGCTATCTGGGTGATGAGGGAGAATAGTGTTATTGTCTTGTTTGTGATGTCTTGGATACTATATTAGCACTGTCTCTCAGCCTAATATTCCCTTCATTCTTTTTCTCTTAGCTGACCCCTTTGGATTTGCTGTTCCAGCCCGCTGCTTCATTCCATTTCTTCCTCCTTTCTTCCTGAATCGCTCATTTATGTTACCAACCATTTCACTTCTTGCTTCAATAACTTTTCTTTGCCAATCTATGATGTCTTGCTTGCTTACCCTTGGATCTGTGAACATGTTCTCCATCATAGTCTCTATGTCCTTCCTCACTGTTGCCATTTCATAAGCATTCATGCAAATGTTTGTGTTAGTATTAGCTGATTTGGTTTCACTGTCTTGCATTCTTTTTGCTGTTTTGGAGAGATGACATTCTTTGTGAACTAGAATGTTTGACTCCTTGATTTTCTTGATAGTCTCTAGAGTTAATTCCTCTGAACTTAAGAAGTCAAAATCAAGTGAAGCACAGAAGTCATTGAATTGTGATTCTGTGCAGCAATCAAGTTGCATCACCTTCATGGCTAGATTAAATCCATTCTCTGTTGTACCTTCATATAAATGAGGAGCAGTGCATCCTCAGAAGTAATGAATCAATGAATTGTTCAATTCTTAAGATATGGGACATCCTAATTTTTCAGCATCAAAGCGCATCTGTTGTGCAGAATATAACAAGTCACCTACAGGTACAAAAATAATTAGTGATTTCCTCAACATGTTTATATAAAAAAGCATACTGATCTCACCAATTTTTGACTTTTCTCCATAATGTTTATGAAATTCTTTCCACCAATGTACATCCATTGTACTAACTTCTACCACTTGGTCCAATACACAAAGCATATATCTACATGGAATACCAACTCTTTCCATGAAACTGCAACTACACACAATGAAATGTTTCCCAAGATGACTATGCAACGCCAATTTTTTTACTCAATGAAACCTTGGCAATTCTGTCCATGGCCAGTCCTGATTCATTTCTCCCAAGTATTCCTTTTCAAAGTTCCACACAATGAAGCTCTCTGCATCCAATTGTACACAACAGTAGTTCAGTCTATTGTCATGTTCTTGGTCCACCAAACCCTGCCCTTTCATGATTAAAACATCCTTTATTATCCCACGTGAAGCATGATTAAATGTAGACATCTCACATTCTGCTGCATTTCTTCTATGCTGAATCCGCATATTTGCTCCATCTAGAACCTTTGCACATGTCATATCTAAGTTCATATTTGAATGATCTAAAATAGAACCGTGTTTCATCAAATGGTTGCAAGATTCTACTGGAGATGTAGTCATTGCATCCATGCCGTTTCTCAGAAACAGATGAAAATAGTAACCCAGCTTTGCCTCTTTACTACATAGGTTTTCCTGCAGTTCAACAACAGCTTGACAACACAATTCAGTAAGATCTTGGCATGCCTGCCAATTCAATAAAAACACCTTCAAATCTCAATATGATTGGTCATATTCTTCTTTGGTTTCCACTTCAGCATTGCCTGGATAACCAAGTAAAGATGTGTTTTCCTTCAATATACAGTTAAATTGATAGTCAGCAGGTAATTTTATAATCACATCTAAACATTTTGTACAATTTTCAAAAACCATAATCATACACACCATATTTTTCACCACATTCATGTAACTCATTACCACATGGCTCATGAGGCAACTTGGGATACACCAACTCATTGAACTTCTTTGCCAAAGCATGGAACATACAAAGCATTTGCTCATTTTCATGATATGCATCAATGATTGTAATTGAATTCATTTTAGACTCTACTTCTACATTGTCTTTGTCAGTCAAGATAAGACAATTGCAACAAATTGTTGACTCCCCATATAATTCTGTGAAAAAAGTCATAAATATTTCATTGAAAACCCAACGTTTCTCTGAAGGTAACACACTAATGTTGCCAATATGAGCCTCACCATTTGCATCTTTCAATACCATCAGAAACAGATGTTTATTTTGACAATTCATACTGCATATGCCATCCGTAAAGAACACCTCTGGAAACTTATTCATCATGTGTATCATTTCATCAGAAGCAAAATCGATAAGGTTATATAATCTCAGTATCATATTTGTCATTCATTTCGCAATGTAGAGATTTGATATGTTCTTCCATGCGCTCTGGTACACTCATCAAATCAACAGTTTCTCAACTTGGATGCCCCTTACTCCAGTAAACATCAAATCCACTGCCTTCAACATGTGTGATACATATCTATGACACATTCATTCTGACAGGAAAACAATGAAACAACCATGATTAAAATTGGAAACAATGTCTTTCAGATACATCATGAACAAAAAATGTACAATACATAGAAACTTACACCCTTAATCTCTCCAATGGTTTCTGTGCAGAGCTAAGATGATTAGCAAGGTCCATAGCTTCCTGATACTTCTTTGTGAGGTTGGACATTGTGGCAGCAGAGAACTCTTTTCCAACCAAATTTGACATGATGTGACACATGGTGGATGGAGGGATACTGTTGCAGTACATCTGAATGACAAATTGCAACTGTTCCAGTGTGATATCAGAACTGGATCCCTTCAGCACCTCTTTCTTCATAGGTGGATGATGAGAATGTTCAATGTTACTGTCCAACATCAACCACCAGTGATTTGTGGCAGTATCCATCACTACTTTCAATTGAAATTTACAGCAATACTGCTCATTTGCAGGCATCTTACCACCACTATGACGCACCTGAAATAATGTCTTTGAACTCTCCTTTGCAAGTATCAATCACTTTCATTGATTTTTCTGGCAGCTTTGTCTTCTTTGTACCTTTCTTCATATCCCATCTTGGCATGACATAAAGAATATGTTGCTGATTTGGAGTTTGTTGTCTGTTGATGGTCTCACGTTTTGTTCCGTTTTTTATTCATACCATCTGTAAAGGAAACATTCTTGGCATTCTTGTTCAGTTGTCCACAACTGCAAACAATATCTGTACATTTCATACCCTTCAAGTTATAGACGCCTTGTGCCAATGATAACCTAGTACCATGACAAATGTTATCAAAAAAAGACTTCACTTGTGGTGCTGCTTCCAGTCTGTAGAATTCTGACAGAAGCCTGAAACATGAACCTTTGAGGAATAGATGCTTCTCTGGTTTTTTCAAAGCATTTATTGGAATTTGGGGGAGTTTACCAAGTACTTTGGCAAAATTAACAGGGGGAAATCATCATTTGCATGGTAATTTATGTCTTGAATCTACTTGAAGCGTAGCATTACCTACTCCTGCAGAGCCTCTGAAATAATTGCATCCATTGTTCAGTGATGAAACTGAATTGATTTTGAGAACAATACAAAATGTCAATAATTTAGGGAAAACAACTGACACAACATGTGATATTAAAGAAACATACAGTTCAACTAAAAACAGAGATTAATTAAACATATCTACTGCAATTGACAAATTGAACAAAATGTAATGGTATTCGAAAGTTGAAATGTACACATTACATATAAAACATCACTAAAACTAAAACAATGATTTGTATAGAAAATTATTGGAAAATTTTTAAAAAGAAAATCAACAAAAACTGACTGGCAAATGGAGAAATGACACGTGAAAAATTATATGCTAAAAAATGGAGGCATTGGTGTGTTTGAAAACTATCACAATACAGACAGAGAGTGAAAAAAATCCAAGAGAGTGATGTGTACAAAAGATACCTTCCAAAAGATTTTTTGGAAGATTGAAGATTTCAGTAGGTACTTAGATTGAAATTTTGGAGAAACTATGAAAGAATACGAACACACATCCTTTTCAATGTATGTACCACAAAAGAATTACTACCAATTGTACCCACAAAAAACCTTAACAGTTATAAAAAAGTACATAACTCTATGAACAGTGACAAAAAAGTGAGAACTCACACTTGATTTTTCGTGCAAAATAAGTAACCTCTTGTGAGCTTGCTGCTGTCCTTGTGGAAGTCATGAGGTTAACTGGGGGGGGAGTTCATGGTGGGTTGTTTTGAAGCATTGAAGATGAGTCTGTCCTTCTTTCCCTCCTTGACATGAGGAATATGTGTGAGACAAATTGCACTTGTAGTGGTATGACAAAGTTTGTGCATTCCTCCTTGTCCATGGTTTCATGACATCATAATTTTTTTGGTTTATTGATGGGTTATTGCCCTCTGTTCAATATCATAGGAAGTTTTGTTGTGAGCATGCAGACTTGGGTCATTTCTGTGATTGGGGTGATGTCTGTTAATTTGGACACAAGTGTCAACCTCAATGAGGTTGTTGAAAAATTTTCCTTGGCAAAGCTTGGAAAACTGATATTTGTATAAGCAGTGGATGTTGATGCGGGAGAGGAAGGGGGGATGAGTGTTAGGATGTTGAAACCATGGTAGACCTTCTTGTCTGCAAAGGAACAGATGCCCTGGATGCAAAAATGTCCTTCAGCTAGACAAATTTTGAATATCACATTCATGTTGTTAGACTTAGATGTATTCCTGTAGATATAGTCCCATTCTTGGACAACTGTATCAAGGCACTTGGTGATGACATTGATGAGGTAGGTGATGCACTGAGCATTGCTGTCAATGTTGCTAAATTTGGTTACAGTTCACATGAGTTGTCATGGGATGATAGTTTTGGTAATGGGGTAGTAGGATAGAAAGAAGATGCAAAAGTGATCATGACAGTTGTTGGCATGGGTGTGCTTTGAAGTGGATGAGCATGGTGAGTTGGAGGTGGATTTAGGCCTGTTGATAATATCTTTGGATATGTTGGTGTGGTCATTGCATGGGTTGTTATGAACCTCCACATGGACAGGGTTTGGAGTATTCCTGTTTCTGGTGTGCATCAAAGTGGATGAGCATGGTGAGTTGGAGGTGGATTTGGGCCTGTTGCCTATATCTTTGGAAATGTTGGTGTGGTCATTACATGGGTTGTTATGGACCTCCACATGGTTGGAATCTTCTTGTTTCTGGTGTTTGTTGCATTTCATTCCACCTGGATGGATGCAATATGTATGTCCCAAATTTCTTTTACATCAAGGGATAGTCACTGGAGTGGACCCAATGCTGACATTGTGCATGCCTGGTACTTTTTGAGTTTTGCAAGAGCACTGTGTAGGCAAGGGAATCCTCCTGAAGTACTGGGTCCTAATGTTGGATCTGATTGAACTATAGCTTGCCCAAAGAGTGGGGAGATATGCTGAAGGAGGTTGGATGTACTTTGATCATTGATGGGCCCCCAGTTGATTGGAAATCCAAAGGGGACAGAGATGCAGGCAAGGAGTTTGACTAACTTGAAAGTGGATTTGTTGGTGTCAGTGGATGGTGGTGGTCCTTCAACTCCACCTCTGCATCAGCATTGAACTTTTTCAACTGTGAAACACCCAAAGTTAATTCAATTTGGGGTGGCAACAAGAAGATTGCCAAGGATGGATGGTGGGGTGTGCACTAGCTTGCCAATTGAGGTCAAGTTGGAAATAGTGCCCATGATTGCCTAGTTTTAGTTGGTTAGATTGATGATGGATGATAGAAAGAGTGGTTGAACTTTGATTCTAGTGGTAACAAAGTGGATACCAGCAAATTCAGTGCTGATAAGAAAATTGCTTGAGTTTGGATCTTCATGCAGGGTGATGAATGTGACAATTTTTCTTGGTAAGTTTGTGGATGCCCCTGGAAGTGGTGATGCAACTGCCTTTGTTGTTTGGAACAAAGGTACCATTAGCAATGGTAAGGGCAGAGGTGGAGGTGATTGTTAGGAGTAGGGGTTGCAAATAACAATGTGGCAGGGTTATAATGGGTAAGATATTGTCTGACAAGAGACAATCAAATATGGTTACATAAAAAGGGTCCTAAGGGCATGCATGGGGGGGCAGAGGGATTGCCAAGGGCCATGTGGCTGGCACAACTGTGTGGGTTTGGGTCAGCAAGGGTGCAATGCCTGATGCAATAGGTAAGGAGGGATTGCATGGGGCAATTGTTTGTGAACAAAATAGGGATTGCACTAGGCCAGAGCTGTGTCTAACAGAAGTCATGATGGCACAGAGAGGCAAAAGACAGTACAAGATACAAAAACTAGAGTCCTAAGGGGATGAATTGATCTTATGGAATCAACTCTGAGAATTGATGAGGTCATTTGGGTAGAGAGATTATGTATCCCACTTGCTTAAGGTTCTATGTGACTAAACAGTGAATGGTCTAGCTTAGCTAAGAATTTTTGCTGTGTTATTCTTGTGTGAATCAATGCCATCTATCAATGTTCATTCCGCCTGACCATTGTCTGCCTTCAAATATATGGATGAAAACATGCCCCACTCCCATTATGGAGTGTTGTTTACTTCTTTGAAGACTTTACACTCTACATCAATAAATTCTGAGATTTTCTGTTTAGATGATGTGAACGTAAAAATACTAAAATTATTCAATTCTATTTGTGCACAGTATTTGCTCCAGCAAAGATGTTCTGGGGACACTATACATGATAAAATAGTGTGCCATAACAATGTGTAATGATGCATGTTGAAAAATCATGGTATGTTGCTATATATACATATGGACGAAAACATCTCCCACTCCTATGTTGGATTGTTGTTGATATTTTGAATCTCGTTGTCAATGAATTTTACTTTCATTCGAGATCCCCATTCATTGTAACATTCCTTTGCCCGTCTGAAGAAGTACAATGCATTCGCATTGTCACCAACACGATTGCTATGAAACCCCGTCAACTCACAAGCGAGACCTTCCTCGTGAATGAATTTCAACCTTTTTGCTACCTCAATTGCTTTTTTGTATTTTTCAAGGGTTTCGCCGTTGTCAATGTGTTCCGAAACTGATGACAACTCTGCCTCTAGCAAATAAACCTTATTTTGAAAATTCCACTCAGAGTTCTCAGCGACTTTCTTCATTATAGCAAGGGACTTCTCAGTTTTTTTTATCCACGCTTTCTTCTTTTTTCGCTGAAAAATTTTTAACGCCGTCAATCCAAAATAAAATTCTGATGTTATGTTCTTAAATTTCAAGAGACCCTGCCTGATTTTTCTTTCGGCATAATACCTCGCTCGATCATAGTTCCCAAGCCAATATGATGATTGCATCCTCAGATGACATAGAAAATCCAAGTAGTCCGACGAAACCTCCTTTTTACCCTCAATTAGATCTGCTTCTACGTTTGGAGACAATGTTTCTTGGTCGCCTATTAGCACAAAAACAGTGTCTTTGAAAATTAACCAGTACGGCAATAAAGACTTTTGAGCGCGTAGAGTTTCAAGATTAAATCGTGAAGTGATGATTTCTTCCAAAACAGAAAGCTTGGTTCCACCAAAAAAAGAATTTTGGACCATTTGGATAAGATTTGTCACGGCCAGGGCGGTATCACCTTTGGACATAGAAAACTCATAGCCCCTCTCCAACATGTATGCGCATGATTGATATGGCTCCACCAGAACGGCCACTGTAGAGTAGACTGCCAAATACACAAAAGGTGCACAATCGGAAACAACATCAAATCGGTTCATCAAATCCACTGCAACTTTGCCTATTCTGTAACTTTCTTTCGTATAATGGAACCAGTTGCTCAATGCGCAAGAAAATGATGCCAAACATTCTGGAGTATGCCTGCAAAATCCATTTTTCAAATTATATTGAGCCCACCTGCAGATGTAGTAATAGATCAATTGCTTAGGAATGGTTTGGTATGAGATGAAAACAAGCTGGCAGTAGAAATTCATCACGGCAATATGAATCGGGTTCTTGTTTTCCTCCACGCTGAGTAAGTCTGAAGTAGAAAGGACCATGTACATCGAGTTCGCAGTTTCTACCATTGTATTGACTCCAATATCTTCGATGACTTCAGGGGGCGGGACGTTTTCTCCAAGCTGGTTTAGAATCCATTTACTTCTTTCGAATGCTTTGAAATATTTTTTTTGTGCTTGAAGAATTTTTATGTACAAGATGTAGATGTCTAGTTTTTCTTCTATCAACTCTATATTCTCGATGATCACTTTCGACGCTTGGAACGCATCATCGAGTTTGCCAAGTGCATATGCCGCTCTCGAAAGTAAGGAATAAAGTTCAATGCAAAGCTTGCGATGATTATTCCACGAATCTTCGGGTAAAAGCAAAATGCCGCTCTTTAGGTACTCGTGTGCAGACTTGAAGTTGGAGCACTCTAATGCCTTCATTCCCGCTTTCCAGTTCAACTCTGCTACTGAAATTCTCGTTTCTGATGGATATTCTATGATCAAGGAAATACCACGGTTAAGCTGGCCCACTGTCGTAAACAGCATCACATTTGAATCTATATCGGAAAGTGGAATGTTGGAGTATAAAGCCATTCCAATATCATGATGGTAACGAACCCTTTCATTTGCATCAATGCGTCCATATGCAGCTTCTCTAATTTTGTCATGGTGAAACTTGGCGCTAGTCATATCAAATGATTGTTTGCTTGATTTGACTCGCTCCAAAAATCCCTCATGTATGGCTTCGTCAAGCGCAACTTTCAAACCCTGATAACACGGAGATCTGCACAAAAGTTCCACTGTCAGGTCGCTTATTTGTGATCCAAAGCAAGACGCAACTTTTAAGGCTTCAAGTGTTCCAGGAGGCATCGCGGCCATTTTGGTTGTGAGCAGATGCAAAACATTTTCAGTTATTTCCTCCCCGCTGACTTTTGCATCGTCCCAAACCCAGCGTCGTTTTCTCAAGCTGTATTGTATGATATCGCGATTGACTAAAGACTCCAAAAGCTCGATGACAAATAAAGGGTTTCCTCTGGTTTTTCGAAATACTGCAGTTGAAATTGCCCTACATTTTCTCGGGAACACGGCAAGAGCATCCGATATCAACATGTTAACGCCGCGCTCATCTATTCCGTCAAGGTCCAATTTAGTCACTCGCACTTGGTATGACTCCAGATTAGCTATGAAGCTAAAAATCGCATGATCTTGTTTAATTTCGTTGTTTCGGTAGCCACCAACAAAAAAAATGCTGCTTATTTTGATCGCATCTGATAATGCGGCGTGAATCAAGCCAAGCGCCAGATTGTCTGCCCATTGGAGGTCATCGAGAAATATCATGACAGGTCTGGATTTGTCAGAGATCACCCTCATGAAACACTGAATTGCAAAACAGAGTCCTTTGGCGGTAAGCTCGCTATCCACCTTATGATAGAGGTGTAACCTAGCGGCTTGCGGGCTAAATATATCTTTCACATTAGGCAATATGCGGACAAGTTTGGGTAAATTTATCCCAAACACCCGAATGAGTTCGTCTTGAATCTCAAGGAGTTCCTGATCGGAGTTCCTCTCCTTAATGAGCATGCAAAGGTCGTTGAATGCAGCCATTACAGTCCATACTGGGGTTACCGCAGACATTTCTTCAAATTTCCTTGACAAAATGTAGCCACCAGCGACTCTTACTTGCTCAAATGCAGCAGCAACTACGCTGGATTTACCACATCCAGACCAGCCCCCAATTAGCAACGCTTCACATACGCCTGTGGTTGCAACTCTACAAAAGGAATCAGTTATCATGGTTATTTCTCTTTCACGTCCGTAGAGTTTATTTTTGGGGATTTTTAGAGGAGTTTTGGAGTGGTCTGAATGTCCTAATGCAGTGTTCGATTCGTCATGAAACAGGAAGCGCTCGGGATCAAGAAGCAAAAGACGGATGTCTTCACAGGCTGATTGGATCGATGGGTATTCTTCGCTGAGACAATCCCCAAGCCAGCAATCACTTAAATTCTTCACCATTGCCCATACACATGATGACCATCCAAGGTCGTATAGTGGTGTAATTGTCTCTTGCTCTTGGTATGCGCTCTTTTTTCGAATAGAATTTGCTGAGTTTTCACCCTCCTCAAAATTTAGCCGGGAAAGGTCGGGCAAGCACTGCTTATCGTTGCAGATTTGTTCACTGAATGGGAAAGTGACACAATTTCGACTTTTTTTACCACATTTTTCTTTCATATGAGTATCACCAATATCCACTTCTGTCATGTTATGAAAGTTGTGCCAGATGGACGGGGAAAAAATATCGTAAAGTAATTTACCGAGTAAATGGCACAATGTCACCTCACTTCCAGGATCCCCGCAAAGCGAAATTCCCTCCTCATATTTCCCCGCAGATATTTCCACGGCAACCTCTTTTCCGAGCGTTTCATCATTGTCATCCTTGTCAAACAAGGCATCAGAATACAAAGACGCTGTTATTCGTACACTCAAATGGGGAGTATTCATATCCACCCCTATGACTTCCCAGCCAGGATCGACAATTTCGTCTGTGAGGTCAAGTAATCTGACTACAAAATTATCAAGTGAGAAAATTTGCTCCATATTCGTGGTTGTCGGGATCGAAATATCATTCTCGAGGATGTGCCTGAAAAGCTCGGCTATTCCATAGGCAACGGTTGTCCTCCTAATCATCAATATTTTCTTCCGCCTCACATACAGCTGATGAACTGAAGAAATGTCATGGTTTTGCATCCGCATGAAGCCTAATTCACTTCCTATCCATTCTTTCAGGG
>JACCDI010323258.1_pt1 | contig 16611 bp, 14 predicted proteins | sample 7442791 | NCBI WGS metagenome assembly JACCDI01 (sample SAMN15323434, study PRJNA562643) | freshwater metagenome | isolation source: river surface water | place: USA:Blue River Watershed | collected 2017-08-15 | reverse complement strand
TGATGGCCATGTTCGCGGGCGGCGCAGCACTGGCGGCCGCCACAGCGGGCATCGGCCTGGCGCAGGGCCTGATCGCCGCACCGCAGATGCAGGCCAGCGGCCTGCCGGTGGCCCTGCTGCTGGGCGTCGCCTTCCTCCTGGGCAATGTGGCCCTCCAGTACGGCGCGGCCCGCCTGCCGGCGCACACCACCGCACTGATCATGCTGTCCGAGGTGGTGTTCGCCAGCGTCTCGTCCGTTGCCCTGGGCGCGGCCACGCTCACGCTGCACACGGCGGCCGGCGGCGCGCTCATCCTTGCGGCAGCGGTGTGGTCGGCCTGGCCGCAGCGGCGCGAAGCCAGCGCACAATAAGCGGATGACTGCTGCCTCCATTTACGACTTCGACGTCGAACGGATCGATGGCCAGCCGGTGTCGCTCGCGCATTACCGCGACCAGGTGATGCTGATCGTCAATACCGCCAGCGCCTGCGGCTTCACGCCGCAGTTCGCGGGCTTGCAGGCCCTGCACGCCACCTATGGCGCGCGCGGGCTTGCGGTGCTCGGGTTTCCATGCAACCAGTTCGGCAAGCAGGACCCGGGCAGCAACGAATCCATCGGGCAGTTCTGCCAGCGGAATTACGGCGTGGACTTCCCGATGATGGCCAAGATCGACGTCAACGGTGATGCCGCCACGCCCCTGTATCGGTGGCTCACCGCGCAGGCGCCGGGCGTGCTGGGCACGCGTGCGATCAAGTGGAACTTCACCAAGTTCCTGGTCGGGCGCGATGGCCGCGTTATCCGCCGCTATGCGCCGATGCACGCACCGGCCACGCTGGCGCGCGACATCGAGGTGGCGCTGGGCCGCTGAGGCCCAGCGCCGCTCGCGCCGACCCTCGCCACACGCGTCCTCACGCGCCTACACGCGCCCGAACGCGCTCCCACGCGCTCACCTCCCGCACCCCCGCACGCCTTGCGCGCACGCGCCGGCAGCCTCGCGGGGTTCTGACCGATCGCAGTTTCACGCCTGGAATCACTGCCATGACCCCTGCACCCGCCCCGCGCAAACCACTCACCCTGCACCGCCTGCGCGCGATGCATGAGGCCGGCGAGAAGATCACCATGCTCACCTGCTACGACGCGAGCTTCGCGCACCTGCTCGATGACGCGGGGGTGGACTGCCTGCTGGTGGGCGACTCCCTGGGCATGGTCGTCCAGGGCCGGGACACCACGGTGCCGGTCACGCTGGACGACATGGCCTACCACGTGGCCTGCGTGGCACGCGGCAACCGCAGCGCCTGGGTGATCGGCGACCTGCCCCATGGCAGCTACCACGCCTCGCCCGCGCAGGCCCTGGCCAGCGCAGTGACGCTGATGCAGGCCGGTGCGCAGATGGTCAAGCTCGAAGGCGGCGGCTGGACGGCCGAGACGGTGCGCTTCCTGTCGGAGCGTGGCGTTCCGGTCTGCGGCCACCTGGGCCTCACGCCGCAGTCGGTGCATGCGCTGGGCGGCTGGCGCGTGCAGGGGCGTGACGAAGCCGGCGCGACCACGATGCTGCGGCATGCGCGCGAGCTGCAGGACGCGGGGGCCGCGATGCTAGTGCTGGAGCTCGTGCCGGCCACCCTGGGCGAGCAGGTCACACAGGCGCTGCACGTGCCCGTCATCGGCATCGGCGCGGGGCCGGCCTGCAGCGGGCAGGTGCTGGTGCTGCACGACATGCTGGGCCTCTCGCGCGGCAAGCCGGCGCGCTTCGTGCGCAATTTCATGGACGGCGCGTCGGGCGTACCCGACGCCCTGCGCGCCTACGTGAATGCGGTGAAGGCCGGGCGCTTTCCCGAGGTGCCCGCACACACCTACTGAATTAAAAAAACAACCCAGCAACACGATCAGGGAGATCATGAACATCATCCACACCCCCGGCGAATTGCGGGCCGCACTGGCCCACGCGCAACGCCCCGCCTTCGTCCCCACCATGGGCAACCTGCATGCGGGCCACCTGGCCCTGGTGAAGCGGGCGCGCGCACACGGCGACCTCACCGTCGCGAGCATCTTCGTGAACCGGCTGCAGTTCCTGCCGCATGAAGACTTTGATCGCTACCCGCGCACGCTGCAGGCCGATTGCGCGCAACTGGCCGCCGCGGGCTGCGACATCGTGTTCGCCCCCGACGAAGCCACGCTCTACCCCGAGCCCCAGGGCTACAGGGTGCAGCCGCCCCCGGCCCTGGCCGACATCCTCGAGGGCGAGTTCCGCCCCGGCTTCTTTGGCGGGGTGTGCACCGTGGTGATGAAGCTCCTGGGTTGCGTGCAGCCTCGCGTCGCGGTGTTCGGCAAGAAGGACTACCAGCAGCTGCGCGTGGTGCAGGGCCTGGTGCGGCAGTTCAACCTGCCGATCGACATCGTGGCGGGCGAGACGCAGCGCGCCGACGACGGCCTGGCGCTGTCTTCGCGCAACGCCTACCTCTCGCCGGCGGCGCGGATGGAGGCTGCGCAACTCGCGTCGGAGTTACGGCGAGTAGCGGAGGCGCTGCGCGCGGGCCGGCGCGATTTCGCGGCCCTGGAGGCGCAGGCCCTGGACACGCTGCGCCAGCGCGGGTGGCAGCCCGATTACTTCACGGTGCGGAAGCAGCAGGACCTGCTACCACCGGGCGAAGACGCAGGCGCGCGCCTGGTGGTGCTGGCTGCGGCACGCCTCGAAAGCACCCGCCTGATCGACAACGTCGAGATCACGGCCGCCTGAAATTGTGCCCCGCTGTGCACACCAACGATATCCGGGCCATCAACAACGGATGTTTGAATCGGCTTTGCGTTGCCATATGGAGCCATCAGTGATCTTGGGCTGCGATTCGTCGGCTTGGAAGGCCTGGCTCAGGCTTTTGAGAATTGCGACCAAAAGTCAAGCCTGATAGGCTGTGTTTCCTATATCAAGTAATTCGCCAAGTAATTGGGGTTGAATCAGCCGTGGATTTTGGGCGCCGAGAAACAAGCCTGCATCCATTGACTCCTTCGACACCCGACATGACCTTTCGCGATTGCTCAAAACCTGATCTGAGGCTTCGGCCCGATGACGGGTTGTCAAGCCAGATCTGAAACGGATGCATCCGATCAACGTGTCGAATTCCCCCATCTGTCCGCATTGCTCCCAACCGATCCTGTTCAGCCGGCGTCGGGCGTGCTTCTACTGCGACGAATGCCAACTTGAATTTGAACCGGAAAGGTTTTCCGATTCGACAGCCCCGTCGGCACCAGCTTCCAGAGGTCGTGTATTTCTGAGCTATGGTCACGATCCGGTAAGTACAGACCTCGTTAGCCGATTCGAGCGCGACCTTCGTGCAATTGGGTGGGATCCTTGGCTGGATCGTTCGGAAATCCGTTTTGGCGATGATTGGCGCCGGCAGATTACCAAGGGTATTCATGAGAGTCAGCACGTCCTGGCTTTCCTTTCAGCACATTCCACGCGAAAACCCGGCGTTTGCCGACAGGAAATCGCGATTGCCCTCGGGCCGGGCATGGGTCATGTCTACACGGTACTCGTGGAGGCACCGAGCAAGGTAAGTCCGCCGCTGATCATCAGTCACCTGCAGTGGCTGGACATGCAGCAGTGGCAAGAACTGCGCGACCATCAACCGGATGCGGCGGAGGCTCTCTACCAGGACAGCTTGTCCAGGATCGTTGAAGTTCTCGAGCGGAACAAGCCTTTTAGTGGCGACATCGAGGACCTACGGCGGTGGCTGAAGCCGTGGGACAGCACTTCCGATTTGATTGCACTTGAAAGAGGCTTCACTGGGCGCCGCTGGTTGCTTGACGGGCTCGTCGATCCGCCGCCGTCGGGAAGCGCTACGCAGGACGATCCCGATCCGGGCGAAATCGAGCGGTGGCGCCAAGATCTATCGGGGCCCAGTGTCTTCTGGATTTCTGCCGGACCTGGCTGGGGCAAATCGGCGGTTGCTGCCCGCCTGGCCCACTCGGCACGTTCGCATGTGATGGCTGTGCACGTGTGCAGGTATGACCAACCATCGACCCGCGATGCGCGAGTGGCCATCCGGTCCATTGCGTTCCAAATGGCCACCCAGCTTGGCGATTACCGCGAGCAACTGGTTCGCATGGCGCACGACCAAGTTCCACTCGAGGACATGAATGCGAGCGAGATGTTTGCAAAGCTCCTCTCAAACCCGCTGGCCTACATGGTGGGAGGACAAGATGACACGGATGGTCGCCGCTTGATCGTCATTGATGGATTAGATGAAAGTATCGAATCGGGGAAATCCGAATTGATGACCCTCATTGCCAGCGAATTTCGCAGGCTGCCACCGTGGCTGGGGCTTGTTGTCACCAGCCGGCCGGAAGCTCCGATCCGGCGGCAATTGGGATCGTTCGGTGTGAGGCATCAGGCAGAAAATGACCCGAGAAATCGGCGAGATCTAGCGGAATACATCCGGTTCTGGCTGGATGGTCTTGATCTGGCAGACGGGCAACGGCGCGATGCGCTTGATAGCGTTCTCCAAGCATGTGATGGGATGTTCCTCTACTTGAGCAAGCTAAAGGAGGCCGTCGCGGCAGGGCTCATCCAAGTTGATCAATTGAGTGACCGCTCGAGACTGCCCCGAGGGCTCGGTGAGCTGTATGAACGATGGTTCTCGGATCGATTCAGGAGCGGGGCCAATTACGCAAATCTTCACCGACCGGTTCTCGAGCTTGCGCTTGCGGCACGCGAGCCAATCTCTACTGAATTGATGGAGGAGGTACTCGGTTGGGATGCCTACAAACTGCGAGAGGCCCTCGAGCCTTTGGGCTCCCTGTGTCGCGCTCAAGCTGGCGTAGTTAGCCTCTTCCACAAGAGTCTGTCCGACTGGCTGGGTGATTCAGTCGCCAGCGGAGCGTTTCATGCGAATCCCAGCGCTGGACACCAGCGCCTCGCCGCGTGTCTCAAGACAAAATTTTCTACAGATCCCGCACTCAAATCCGTCTGGCCCGACTATTTGCTGCTTCACGGCGCAGCTCATGCGGCTCTTATGCAAGACCCCAAGCTCGGGGCGAGATTCCTGACTGCTCAATTCCAAAGCGGGGCGGCGAATCGATTGCTTCCAGGACCCCTGCGAATCGCGATTGATACCTACCTTCACGCCTTGAAGCAATGTGATGCCCTAGTGCTTGATGCAATCGACAGCAAGCACCTTGCTGAACTGATCTCCAGGAGCGACACAAGGGACGCTGTCGCACCTGTTTGTGATCTTCTGATTGGGCGCAAGTCGGATTGGGAGAGCGCTTTCGAAGCCAACCCGCTAGACAGCCGGGGGGCCACGTGGGTATTTGCCTCCCGATGGGCCTTGGCAACACTTGCGATGCACAAGGAGGTGGCTCAAAGGTCAATGGCAACTATCCGGGACGTAGCCATTGCACCATCTCACCCTCTGAATCTGCCGGCTGCATACGCCTTCAAATACGTTGGGCTGAACCGGCCTGAATGGCTCAGCGCTGAATTGCTGGCGCCGCTCTGTAAGAGTTGGACTTATTCAAGACTTGTCGCAACAAGCTTGCTGCAACAACTGGCACTCAAAGGCGTCGACCTGACTGCACTGGTGCCCTGGGAGGAATTCTGGAATCCACCATGGCAGTACAACCGCAACGAACTCGACCTTCTTGCCGCAGCTCTCAAATGGAGAGGTTTCGCTAGCCCGATCACGCCACGCCCCCAGACTAGTCGCTTGATGAACTCATTGGCGCACCAACAGGAGAGACTGCTGGAGCAGGAGGGTCTCACATATGCCCAACGAAAAGCAGTTGAATTTTTCTGGGATGCGGGCTCTGATCCTGACCGATGCCTCGAGTTGCTGGCAGCGCTGGATGCCTCTGGCACTTCGAGAGAAATACTCGACATGTATCTCCGATCGCCAATTTTTGAGGCGATGGAAGTGGCTGCTGGTGTGGTGGCGAATCGGTTGAATGAGTTTTCCGGCGACTTGAGCAGCTTGCTCAAGCTGGCTGATCCAAACAGTGATTACGCCTGGGGGGCCTTCATAGCCGGAACCAAGGCCTCAATCGCCTCCAATGCGACCGATACCTTTTTATCTTTGGTCAAAACCTACGGAGCCGCCCCCGACCCGTGGTGCAGAGGCCTGTCGGCTAACTATCTGGCCAAGTGGTTGCGGGATGCGAGCGAGACTGTTCGCATGAAGACCATTGTCGAGAATGAAGAACTGCTGGTCCGGCTGCTGCATGATCACGATATTTGGCCGGTCCAGGAGGTATTTCATGCCTTGCAGGAGTTCTCCGACTCGCTGATGGCCCAAGGAATCAACTGGCACAAACAATTTGCTGTGGAGACTGCGCCTCTGGTTTCCCTGGTATCCAATTGGCAGGAGAAAAGCTGTGGCTGGGCGGAATTCGAGGCCGCCGCAACGCGAGCCAAGGCGCTTCGTTCTTCTGCGCCTGAATCATGAAGTCAGTGTCTTCCGTTTGCGACCCGTCATCGACCGCCGGCGCTTATCGGGAGGGTCATCTTTTTCGAACGACTAGCGACCGGAATTGACAGGGGCGTTATCAAAAGCTGGCCAAGCACGTCTTTATCGACAATGACGAAGCCGCGAGATCTTTGACGGAGCAGCTCACCGCTTGAGGAGTCGATCTCGCCATTGAATTCACCTAAATTTGACGTGCATGAGCGCGAGGTACAGGGGCCTCGTCACCCATGCACGCGGCAGCCGCAGCGGCGCTTCAGGCCAGGGCCGCGTCCAGCACCTCCACCCAATGACGCACCGGCGTGCCGGTGCCGCCTTGCAGGTGGGTGATGCAACCGATGTTGGCCGAGACGATGGCCGTCGGCTGCAACTCGACCAAGTGGCCGAGCTTGCGGTCACGCAGGGCCTGCGCGGTGTCCGGCTGCAGCACCGAGTAGGTTCCTGCCGAACCGCAGCACAGATGCGATTCACTGGCCGCCACGCGCACGGCGAACCCCAGGGCGCCCAGGTGCTGCTCCACGCCGCCACGCAGTTTCTGCCCGTGCTGCAGGGTGCAGGGCGGGTGGTAGGCGAGCACGCCTTCGGGTACCTTCACCTTGTCCTTCAAGGCCGGCACGAGGTCGGGAAGCAACTCGCTCAGGTCCTTCGTGAGTTCACTGATGCGGGCCGCCTTCGCAGCGTAGGCCGGGTCGTGCTGCAGCAGGTGGCCGTATTCCTTGACTGTCACCCCGCAGCCTGAAGCATTCATCACGATGGCCTCGACCTGGCCGCCCTCGACAGAGGGCCACCAGGCGTCGATGTTGGCGCGCATCTGGTCGCGCCCGCCCGCCTGGTCGTTCAGGTGGAATTTCACCGCGCCGCAGCAGCCCGCCGCGGGCGGGATCACGGCCTGAATGCCGGCCGCATCGAGCACGCGCGCCGTGGCGCTGTTGATGTTGGGCGCCATCGCCGGCTGCACGCAACCCGCGAGCATCAGCACCTTGCGCGCATGCGGGCGCGTCGGCCAGGACCCCGCGGGGCGCGCAGCGGGCACCTTGGCCTTCAGGGCCGGCGGCAGCAGGCCGCGCACCGCCTGCCCCAGTTTCATCGCGGGCGCGAACAAGGGCGAAGGCAGGCCTTCCTTCAATGCCCAGCGCAGCGCGCGTTGGGCCGCGGGACGCGGCACGCGTTCCTCCACGATCTGGCGACCGATGTCCACCAGGTGGCCATACTGCACGCCACTGGGGCAGGTGCTCTCGCAGTTGCGGCACGTGAGGCACCGGTCCAGATGCAGTTGGGTTTTCTCGGTCGGTGTTTCGCCTTCCAGCACCTGCTTGATCAGGTAGATGCGTCCGCGCGGGCCATCGAGCTCGTCACCGAACAACTGATAGGTGGGGCAGGTCGCGGTGCAGAAACCGCAATGCACGCACTTGCGCAAAATGGCCTCGGCCTCGCGACCTTCGGGCGTGTCCTTGAACTCGGGAGAGAGCTGGGTTTGCATGCGAGAAGCGGTGTCAGAAGTCGGGGTAGAGCCGGCCCGGGTTGAAGAGGCCGGCCGGGTCGAACTCGCGTTTGAGCTCGCGATGGATGCGGTCCAGGGGTGCGGGCAGGGGATCGAATCGGTTGATGCGCACCGCCCCGGCATCGCCCCCCTCGATGAACAGCGTGGCGCTACCGCCCACCGCCTGCACAGCGCGACGCAGGGCGGGGCCGGCCGCACGCTCGGCGCGGACCCAGCGCTGACCGCCGTGCCATTCCACATAGGGCGTGTCCGGCAGGTCCAGCACCGGCGCGGTCTGCGGCACCGACAGGCGCCACAGGTCTCGGCCGCCCCGCTCGGTGAACCAGGGCAGGCGCAGGTCGCGCGAAAGCGTCCAATCGGCGGCAGCCTCGGGCTGTCGCTCGCCACCCAAGCTGCGGCAGGCCGCTTCCACCGCGGCCATCGCACCGCGCAGGCGCAGGTACAGGGTGGGCACGCCTGCGTCCTCGACCCAGGCACTCGCATTCAGGGGCAGGGGCTGGCCGCCCCAGGCGTTCAGGCGCTGCAGCGCCTGCGCCTGCGTCATCTCAAAGCGCAGCGTGGCCTCGGCGGGTGCGATGGGCAGCACCTTCAGGCTCACCTGCGCGATCAGACCCAGCGTGCCCATCGACCCCGCCATCAGGCGTGAGACGTCGTAGCCCGCCACGTTCTTCATCACCTGCCCGCCGAACACCAGAACCTCGCCACGCCCGTTGACCATCGTGACGCCCAGCACGTAGTCACGCACCGAGCCCACACTGGCACGCGCGGGTCCCGACAGACCGGCCGCCACCATGCCGCCGACGGTCGACCCCGGACCCCAGTGCGGCGGCTCAAACGGCAGGCACTGGCCCTGGGCGGCCAGGGTGGCCTCGAGTTCGGCCAAGCAGGTGCCGGCCCGCACGGTGACCACCAGCTCGCTGGGCTCGTAGCTCACGATGCCGGTGAGGGACGCGGTGGACAGGATCTCACCCGGCGTGCCCGGCTCGCCGTAGAAATCCTTGGTGCCGCCGCCGCGGATCCGAAGGGGCTGGCGCGCGGCGCCAGCGGCGCGTAGGCGGTGGATGATGTCTTGCAAGGCGGAATCCATGGGCTGCGATGGTACGCGCCAGCGGGACCCGCCGCCCAGCACCGGGATATCCGGTTCGCGCGGTAAATCCCGTCGCGAAGTGCGACCCTCCGTCGAAAGAACTACGCAGGGTCGTCAAGATATTGAGCCCGCGCGCCCCATGTGCGTGGCTACCATCCGCAGCCGATGCCACACGCGCCCTCCCCGGATGAACACGCACGCGCCGAGGGCGCGCGCTACGCGCTGCTGCGCCGCGTCGCACCGGCCCTCAGGCATGAGGCTGTCGCCCCCCTTCAGCCCATCGCGATGGCCGCCAGCGTGCTCGAACGCCGCCTGCGCGATCCGACACCCGACCTCGCTCAGATCCAGGACACCGCCGCGCGCCTGGCGGGCTACTCGCGCACGGCGGTCAGGTCCTGCCTCGAGCTGGTCGAGTGGCTTACCCCACCCCCCGGGCAGGGTCTGTCCCTGCAGGCGGCGGTGCGCAGCACGCTGGACCTGCTGCGGGGCAGCCTGTTGCTACGCGGGTTCACCCTGCGCGAGGAGTTGCAAGGGGCCGAGGCCCTGGTGCGCCACGCGGGCCTGCGTCATGTGCTGACCGCCTGCCTGCTCTGGCTCACGGACAGCGCCGGCGCCCCCGCCGAGGTGACACTGCGCGCGCATGACGGCGGGTCCGGACTGCAACTCGTGCTGGACCTGCAAGCCATCGAGGGGGATGCCGGCATCGACGACCCGCCGGCCTACCGTCCGCTACGCGCTGAGGAGGTGGCGGCCCTGGCCCACGATGAAGGCATCGCCCTGCACCGTCAGGGCGACACGCTGGCCCTCACGCTCGCACGCGCGAAGGCCCCATGAAAAAGGCCCGCCTGAGGGCGGGCCGGGTGCGGCCGAATGGCCATGCCTCGGACACGAAGGCGGCGCGCGCCGCCCCCGCAGGCATCAACGGTGGTAAGCCGTTTCGCCGTGGCTGCTGATGTCCAGGCCTTCGCGCTCTTCTTCCTCGGTCACGCGCAGGCCGATCACCAGGTCGACCAGCTTGAAGGCGATGAAGGCCACCACTGCCGACCAGATCACCGTGGTGATCACGCCGTGGAACTGGATCCAGACCTGGGCCGCGATGCCCGGGAAGTCGGCTGCGTCACCGCACTTGTTGGTGACGTAGTTGCAGATGCCCATGCCGCCCAGCGAAGGCGAGGCAAACACGCCCGTCAGCAGCGCGCCGACGATACCGCCCACACCGTGCACGCCGAACACGTCCAGCGAGTCGTCAGCGCCGAGCAGGCGCTTGAGGCCGTTGACACCCCACAGACACACCAGACCGGAGATCAGGCCGATGATGATCGCGCCCATCGGGCCGACGAAGCCGGCCGCAGGCGTGACCGCCACCAGGCCGGCCACCGCACCGGAGGCCGCGCCCAGCATCGAGGCCTTGCCCTTGGACAGCGCCTCACCGGCGATCCAGGACAGCGCAGCGGCAGCCGTCGCGACCAGCGTGTTGATGAAAGCCAGGGCGGCAACGCCGTTGGCTTCCAGGTTGGAGCCGGCGTTGAAACCGAACCAGCCCACCCACAGCAGCGAGGCACCGACCATGGTCAGGGTCAGGCTGTGCGGCGTGAGCGACTCACGGCCATAGCCCAGGCGCTTGCCGATCACGTAGGCACCGACCAGACCGGCCACACCGGCGTTGATGTGCACGACGGTGCCGCCCGCGAAGTCGAGGGCGCCCTTGCCCCACAGCCAGCCGGCTGCGGCGGTGACCTTCTCGAGCGAAGCGGCGTCCGTGATGGCGTCCGGGCCGTCCCAGTACCAGACCATGTGCGCGATCGGCAGGTAGCTGAACGTGAACCAGATCACCGAGAACAGCAGCACCGCGGAGAACTTGATGCGCTCGGCGAAGGCGCCGACGATCAGCGCGCAGGTGATGGCGGCGAAGGTGGCCTGGAAGGCAACGAAGGACAGCTCCGGAATCACCACGCCCTTGTTGAAGGTGGCGGCCACAGAGTCCGGCGTGATGCCCTTGAGGAACAGCTTGTCGAACGATCCGATGAACGGATTGCCGCCGGTGAACGCCATGCTGTAGCCGTAAATGACCCAGAGCACGTAGATCACGGCGCTGATCACGAAGACCTGCATCAGCACCGACAGCATGTTCTTGCTGCGGACGAGGCCGCCGTAGAACAGCGCCAGGCCGGGCAGGGTCATCAGGATGACGAGCATCGTGGACATCGTGATGAAGGCGGTGTCGCCTTTGTTCGGCGTCGGCGTGGCGGCGGCGGCAGCAGCGGGTGCGGCCGCCGGGGCAGCCGCTTCAGCGGCGGCAGCCGGGGCGGACGCGGCCGGCGCTTGCGCCAGCGCGGCGCCACCGCCGGTCAGGAGGCCCAGCCCCAGGGCCAGGCAAGCAAGAAGCTTTCTCATGGTGTGGTGTTCTCCGTAATTTTTAGAGGGCTTCCTTGCCGGTCTCGCCGGTGCGGATGCGAATGACCTGCTCGAGGTCGTAGACGAAGATCTTTCCGTCGCCGATCTTGCCGGTGCGGGCCGCGCCTTCGATGGCTTCGATGACGCGCTCCACCAGGTCCTCGGCCACGGCGGCCTCGATCTTGACCTTGGGCAGGAAATCGACCACGTACTCCGCGCCGCGATACAGCTCGGTGTGGCCCTTCTGACGGCCGAAGCCCTTGACCTCGGTGACGGTGATGCCCTGCACGCCGATGGCGGAGAGGGCCTCACGCACCTCGTCGAGCTTGAACGGCTTGATGATGGCGGTGACGAGTTTCATGAATGACTCCTTCAGGCTAGAGGCTCAGAAGCTGTACTTCAGGCCGACGACCGCGCCAGATTTACCGACGTATTTGCCGCCCCAGGTGTAAGAGCCCGTCTTGGCGTTGGTGTCCACCGCCATCAGCGAGGCACTCAGGCCTTTGCCCAGGTCCTTGGCCACGGTCAGCGAGTAGTCGGTGTAGTGGTAGGTCGGGAGGTTGTTCACCAGCTGGCGGCCCACATGCGGGGTCAGGGTCCAGCCGTCACCCAAGTCGAAGTTGGCCGACAGATCCAGGTACTGGCTGCCCTTGCTGTTGACGTTGCCAAACAGATTGGTCAGGCTGTGCGAGTACTTGGCAGTGAACACGCCGGCGGTCAGGGCGCCATAGACCTCGGTGGTGTTGGCATCGGCATAGCCGGGGGACCGGCCCAGGTTGTTGTTCACGTATTCGTAGCGCAGCACGCCCACGTCGTAGGCCACGCCCTTGGCCAGTTCGCCTTTGTAGCCGCCGTACAGGTCCAGCTCGACGTCGCCCTTGGTGCCGGCAATACCCGAATCCTTGATCCATTTGATCGAAGAGCCCCAGGCGCCCAGATAGAAACCGCTCTTGTGCGCGAAGTCCAGGCCGCCCTGGGCGGCGGGCTTCAGGCGCGACTGAGAAATGCCGCGATAGCGGTAATCAGACACCACACCGGCGTTGAACGACAGGGTGTAGTCGGGCTCGGGCGCCTTGGTTTGGGCAAAGGCGGTGGCCGACAGGGCCAGGGTGGACAGCAGCAGGGTGGCTTTCAGTTTCATATTCGTTCTCCGTGAGACCTTGGATGGAAATCAACTTGCAGGGCTGCTAAGCAGTTCTCGTGCCACGCCTGTGTAGCCGGGCTCGCTCACTGGGAAAACCCCAGGCGGGCGTCGCGCATGCCCGCTCCTGGGGACAAATTTTTACAGTTTCGCCCCAAATCGGTGCGCGCTGGCGGCGCGCCCGCACCACGGACTACGATGCACGCGCCGAGGGAGGAAACAGAACATGAGCCTGTGCGTGGTGGAAAGTCGCGCGTTGCTGGGCCTGTCCGCCGAAGCAGTACGGGTGGAGGTGCACCTGGCCAATGGCCTGCCCAGTTTCACGCTGGTGGGGCTGGCCGATGTGGAAGTGAAAGAGGCGCGTGAGCGGGTGCGCGCCGCGCTGCAGACCTGCGGGCTGGCGTTCCCGCACAACCAGCGGATCACGGTCAACCTGGCGCCGGCCGACCTGCCCAAGGACTCGGGGCGCTTTGACCTGCCGATCGCGGTGGGCATCCTGGCGGCCAGCGGGCAGATCGACGCGTCGCAGCTGGCGGGCCATGCCTTTGCCGGCGAGCTCTCGCTCTCGGGCGAGCTGCGGCCCGTGCGTGGCGCGCTGGCCATGAGCCTGGCGGTGGCGGCCGCCGGCGACGCCACCGCGCTGGTTCTGCCCCCGGGCAACGCGGAGGAAGCCGCGCTCGTGCCGGGGGCGCAGGTCTGGCGCGCGCAGCACCTGACGGACGTGGTGCGCCGCTTCGCGCCGGCCGGCGCATCGGCGGACCCGGGCGAGGGCTGGGCACGGATCGCCCCGCAGGCCCTCGTCACGCAGGCCGAAGGCCCCGACCTGGCCGACGTCAAGGGCCAGGCCGCGGCGCGCCGTGCGCTGGAAATCGCCGCCGCCGGCGGCCATGGGCTGCTTCTGATCGGGCCCCCCGGCTCGGGCAAGTCCATGCTGGCCCAGCGCTTTGCGGGCCTGTTGCCCCCGATGACCCTGCAGGAAGCGCTCGAGAGCGCCGCGGTCGCCAGCCTGGCCGGCCCCTTGCGCCTGGCGCAGTGGGGCCAGCGCCCCACGCGCAGCCCGCACCACACCGCCAGCGCGGTCGCACTGGTCGGTGGCGGCTCACCGCCGCGCCCCGGCGAAATCTCGCTGGCCCATGGCGGCGTGTTGTTCCTCGACGAGCTGCCCGAATTTCCGCGCGCCGCGCTCGAGGCCCTGCGCGAGCCGCTCGAAACGGGCCAGATCTGCATCTCACGCGCCGCACGGCAGACGCAGTTCCCCGCACGCTTCCAATTGGTCGCCGCGATGAACCCCTGTCCTTGCGGCTGGCTCGGCTCCAACCGCAAGGCCTGCCGCTGCACGCCGGACCAGGTGAGCCGGTACCAAGCGCGTATCAGTGGGCCCTTGCTTGATCGCATCGACCTGCAGGTGGAGGTGCCGGCCTTGCCACCTGACGAATTGCTGCAGGCTCGCGCGAGCGAAGACTCCGCGCAGGTGCGTGCGCGCGGTGTGAAGGCGCGGCAACGCGCCATCGAGAGGCAGGGCCACACCAACCAGCAACTGGCGGGGCGCGAGATCGAACGCCACGCCGACCTGCCCGCTGCCGCGTCGCGCTTCCTGCAGGTGACCGCCGAGCGACTGGGCTGGAGTGCGCGGGCCACGCACCGCGTGATCAAGGTGGCCCGCACCATCGCGGACCTGGCCGATGCACCGTGCGTGGAGGTGGCGCACCTGGCTGAGGCGATTCAGTACCGGCGGGGGTTGGCTCAAGCCCCGGATTGACCCGTTCCAGCGGCCCTACGGATGGCCTGCTTTCTGCTTATGAGCAAGCGAGCGCATGTTGTCTTTGGCGCTCATTCACCCCTTCGAAGCAACCGTCCAAGGAGCTTGTTCATGCAACCCGCTCGTTCCGCGCCCATTTCCATTTCAAAACGGCCTGTCTCTCCACACAAAGGTGACCCCGACCCGGGCGGCACGATCGAGCGGGCGTGGAGCAGAAACGCCGCCGTCCTCAGCCCGGCGCAACGCGAGCGGCTTTTACAGGCGTGCAGGGGGGACCGGGAACTCGCGGCCATGTTTGCGGGGCTCTACGCCCTGCGGGTCGCCCCCGGCGATGTAGAGCGACCCGACGCGCCACCTGCCCTGCGAACCGGCGAAGAACCACGCCGCTTTCATGAGCGTGACGTCCGCATTTACAACGCGTTCAAAGAAAGCCTAGTGGCCTCCGCCTCCAAGGAGGCGTAACAACATGCGCGCGTAGGCGCCCATGTGAAAATCCGACCGATGAGCCCGACCGCGCCCCCGCACCGCTACGACGGGCGGCTCGTGGGCGGGCTCTCGCTGGCGCAGCTGGTCACCTGGGGGAGCGTCTTCTACACCTTCGCCCTGCTCATGGAGCCCATTGAGCGGGAGCTGGGCCTCACCCGCGCACAAAGTTCGCTGGCCTTTGGCCTGATGCTGGGCGTCGACGGCCTGCTGGCTTACCCGGTGGGCCGCTGGATCGACCGCGGGCATGAGCGCGCGGTGATCACAGGCGGCTCGCTGCTGATCGCCGCCGGCCTCGCGTTGCACACGCTGGTGGACGGTGTCCTCTCTTTCTATGCAGTCTGGATGCTCCTGGGTGCGGGCCTGGCGGCCAGTGCCTACAACCCGGTGTTCGCGGTGGTCACGCGCCGCTACCCGCAGGACTTTCGCCGCGCCATCATCACCCTCACCTTTCTGGGCGGCCTGGCCAGCACCGTGTTCATTCCACTCACCGCCTGGCTGGTGGAGGCGCTGGGCTGGCGCATGGCGGTAGGCGTGATCGCGGTGCTGCCCCTCGTGGTGTGCGTGCCCCTGCACCTGCGTCTGCTACGCGGGGCGCCAAGACCTGACGCAACCGGTCAGGCATTGCACGCGCACCGCGAGGAAGAGGCTGCCGAGCGGCGACGGCTGATGCGCGGCACGCCCTACCGGCTGGTGGCGTTCTTCGTGGTGGCGACGATGGGCGTCGCCGCAGCCCTGCCCGCGCACATGGTGAGCCTGTTGCGCGAGTCCGGTCTGCCGCTGGCCTGGGTGGTGCTGGTGCCGGCCAGCATCGGCGTGATTCAGGTGGCGGGCCGCTTCCTGCTGTTCGTGACGGAGCACCGGTCCGACCCGCACGTGGCCAACCTCGTGATCCCGCTGCTGATTCCGTTGGGGCTGCTGGTGTTGCTTGCCTCGGGCCAGAGCGTCGGCCTGGCCCTGGTCTTCGTGCTGCTGTTCGGCTTGGGCAACGGAATGATCACCATCGTCAAGGGCACCGCGGTGGCCCAGTACGTCAGCCGCACGCAGGTCGGCGCGCTCAATGGGGCGATGGGCGTGCCGATCGCGGTAGCTCGCGCCAGCGCGCCATGGCTGATGGGGCTGGCGTGGACGCCTGAAGCCGGCTACACCGCCGGCCTGTGGGGGATGGTGGTCGTGAGCCTCGCCGCCACGCTGGCGATGTGGGCGGCGCAGCGCGTATCGCGCGCTTCAGGCTAGCACCGCCACCTGCTTGCGCGCGATCAGCTCGAAGTCGATCTGCGCACCCAGGCCCGGGCCTGTGGGTGCATGCACGAGACCCTGCGCGTCGACCTCGATGTCCTGCACCAGTCCGTACTTCTGCGAGGCCGAGGGCAGCAGGATCTCGAAGAACTCAGTGTTCGTGATCGCCATGATCACGTGCAGATTGGCCACGTTATTGAGCGAGTTGCCGCCGTGGTGCACCTCGAAGTTCAGATGGAAGGCCTCGGCCAGATGGGCCACCTTCATCATGGTGCTGATGCCGCCCTTGACCGCCACATCACCACGCAGGTAGTCGGTAGCGCGCTCGCGAATCCAGGGCGTGAACGAATCGAGGCCGCCGGCCGGGTACTCGGTGGCCATGATCGGGATGTGCAGCTTCTTGCGCAGCTCCACGTAGTTGTAGATATCGGCGTCGGACAGCGGATCCTCGTACCAGTAATAGCCCAGGTCCTGCACGGCCTGCCCCACGCGCAGGGCGGCGGGGTAGTCGTAGCTCCAGGCGGCGTCGAGCATCAGCAGGTAATCGTCACCGACGGCTTGGCGCACCGCTTCACAC
>JACCDI010526559.1_pt1 | contig 16614 bp, 16 predicted proteins | sample 7442791 | NCBI WGS metagenome assembly JACCDI01 (sample SAMN15323434, study PRJNA562643) | freshwater metagenome | isolation source: river surface water | place: USA:Blue River Watershed | collected 2017-08-15 | reverse complement strand
TGCAATTTTCTGATTGCGAACGGCATTCATGACTTTTCACTGAATGCCGGTGGCGATGTCCTGATTGGGCCAGCAGCTTCCTACGAATTAGAGCGGGTTGGCATTGCCAGGCCGATTTCGATTGCAGAAACTGGTCTGAACGCGGGGTGGATTCTGGATTTGTCCAGATCTGATTTCCGTGCGGTTGCCACCAGCGGAAGTGCCGAGCGGGGCAGGCACATTTGGGGCGAGAGCTCGAACCTGGTTCAGGTCACGGTGGTGGGTAAAGAGCTGATTTCCGCAGATGTCTGGGCCACCGCCCTCTTTGCCAGTGGCATCGAATTGCTAACGGAATTTTCCAAGACCGAGTTAGAGGCGCTTTTGATATTTGCCGATGGCTCAGAACACAGAACCGCTGGATTCTCAAGCCTTGAGACCCAGCTGACCACAACAAAGGAGGACTAATGTCCGAATCAGCAAAAGACGTCTACGAAATCGAAGACGGTGGCAACAAGAAGAAACTGAACAAGCCAGTCCTCATCGCAGCGGCAGCCGGAGTGCTGGGCTTAGGTGTAATTGCGGCATCTGCAATCGGTATTAGTACCATCACACACAACAACGATCTGATGCAGGGCAAACCAGGTCAGGGCCAGTTCGAACAGCACTCAGATGACGGCGGATCATTTACCGATCAGGGTGGCGAGCAGCCACAATTCGGTGGTGATGAAGATGGCGATGGCCGCCACGGCGACCGTTTTGGCGAAGATCGTGATGGCGATGGCCCGCAGGGCAAGCGCTTTGGTGACCAGGATGGCGATATTGATTCAGATGACCAATTCGAGGGTGAAAACAGCTAGTTCAAGTCAGCTCGGGTTTTATCCAGCGAGCGCATAATCTCGAGCGAAAACTCGTGAGTGTGCTGGCTATTCTCAAGTTCGCCGGCTAGCACTGAGGTGCTAACCGCTTCGATCATGTGAACATAGCCAGCACCCTTACGTGCTCTCGTGATTTTCTCAACTTGAGCAACATCGCTGTTTGGTTGATAGGTCTTGATTACGGCATCGGTGGTGTTCCAAAAAGCCTCTTGAATCTCGATGATTCCTAGATCACCGACCAAGCGAGCAGCTAGGCCGAGTGCGGTTCCGAGCGAGGAGTTGCCGCGACCAATCACACCGTTTTCAAATTCAAAACTGGTCATGGCCAGCGCATCGACACCGTTGGCATAGTTATAGCCGTTGGTTGATTGCTGCTGGATTGGACTATCGGCAAACCAGCGGTTGAGGGTCGTGGTGTAAACGCCTTGGTCAAGTGTTGATCCGCCACCAAGCTCTTTATTGAATAGTCGGTGACTCTCATCAAATGTTCTCAGGAATCCAAAGTTCGCCTCAATCAGACGCAACTGTCCAATGCGACCGGATTTCACGATTTCGAATAGTTCGTTGTGAAGCGGCATGAACTTTGTCCACATCGCCTCCATGGAGAAAAGTCCTTTTTGCTTGGCAAGTGTGTAAATCTCTGCGGCCTCGGCAGCATCATTCATAACTGACTTTTCGACCAGGATGTGCTTGCCAGCTTCAAGCGCAGCCTTTGCCATCCAGAAATGTTCGGAGTGAGGAGATGCGATGTAGATCAGATCAATTTCTGGATCCGAGATTGCCTGCTCGTAGGTCAAGGATTTGGCTGAAATGCCAACTTCAGAAAGCTTGGCTGCTGCCCGCTCAGGGTATCTGGAAACCAGTGCTACCAGCTCGGTTTTTTCACTCAGCGGAAAGTCTCGCAGGATGAGATCGGCCATTAGACCAGTGCCCACCATTGCCCAACGCAGATTTGCCATTTGGTACCAACTAACTTTTTAAGAGCGTTTGGTTACTTTATTTGAACCAGCCAGCGATTTGGCCATCGATGGGAAAACCAAGCCGTGCATTGGCCAAACTGCCCACCAGTAAAGCTGACCAAAAAGTCCTCGCGGAGCAAAGATTGCCACCTGGGTCAGGATGGTTCCGCCGGTGTCCTCATCGACCTCGAGACCAAATTCCAACCAGGCCAGTCCAGGTAGTTTCATCTCGGCACGCAGTCGCAAAAGCTTTTCCGGAATGACCTGCTCTACTCGCCAAAAGTCCAGTGCATCACCAACCTCGAGGTGGTTGGGGTCGCGTCGGCCGCGACGAAGTCCAACTCCGCCAACCATGCGATCCATGATTCCGCGCAACTCCCAAGCCCAGCTTGCCGTTGAGTAGCCGTTATCGCCACCAATGGCTTCGACTCGCTTCCAAACCGCAGCGATGTTGTCATGGGTGTGGGCAATTCGAACATCTTTGTAGAGCGAACCGCCGGCCCAATCGGGATCGGTTGGTAACGGTTCGGATGGAGTACCAGGCGAGGAGGCGTCGGACCAGCGGGTCTCAACTCGAGCTTCCTTGATCTTTACCAGTGCTAAACCAACGGCTCTTTCAAAATTCGTTAGACCACCTTCGGGGTCTGGAATTAGGTTTCTAATTCTGTGGTCGGTGGCCACCACTTCGTTCTTCAAACTGTCGACCAAACGCTTTGCCAAGGTCACTGGGACCGGGGTCACCAGTCCAACCCAGCCGCTCGAGAGTCGAGGGGTTAGCACTGGTAGCGGGATGATGATGCGCTTTCTAAGCCCGGCGACCTTGGCATATGCCTGCATCATCTCGGCATAGGTAAACACTTCAGGACCTGCAATTTCATAAACTCCTGCATCGCTGGCTTTCAATCCAGCGCAGCCAGTGAGGTAGCGCAGCACGTCTCTAACGGCAATGGGTTGAATGCGGTTCTTCACCCATTTCGGGGTGGTCATGATCGGCAGGCGCTCGGTTAGGTAACGCAACATTTCAAAAGAAGCAGAACCAGAACCAATCACCACACCGGCGCGAAGCTCGAAGGTTGGCACTCCCGATTCCGCCAAGATGCGACCGGTGTCGACTCTGGCTTTTAGGTGTGGAGAGGCTTCTTGGCCTGGGGTGATAATGCCGCCTAGGTAGATGATCTTGCCCACGTTTTTACGCGCTGCAGCGTCGCCGAAGTCTTTGGCCATCTTGCGCTCTAGTTGTTCAAAGTCACCTTTTACCAACAGAGCATGAAGTAAGTAGTAAGCAACCGCGACCCCATCGAGGGCTCGATTTAGTGCTGCCACATCATTAGCATCACCTTCAGCTAGCTCAACTTGATTGATCCAAGGGTGATTGCGAAGGCGCTCCGGATTGCGTGCCAGTACTCGCACGCGATAGCCGGCATCGAGCAGCTGGGCAATCAATCGCCCGCCGATATATCCGGTTGCGCCGGTCACCAAGCAGAGCGCGGGAGTCCCACTCTCATCTTTGAGAATCGTAAGTCCCGCTGAAATCTCGTTAGGCATTTGCTCTAGAACCCAAGCGCTTTCAAAGCGATTCCCGTTTTTTCTCCTGCTCGAGCAATTGTTCTAAATCTGTTAGGCGTCGAAGTCCGGCCATCGGTTGACTCATTCGGTGATTGCCACGTAGGCGCTCGCTATTTTTGGCTAAGAAGTTCCAGTAGCCGGCGGTAAATGGGCAGGCTGCTTCACCAACTCGAATCGAAGGGTTGAATTTGCAAGACCCGCAGTAGTTACTCATTTTGTTTATGTATGCACCACCGGCGGCATAAGGCTTGGTGGACATCTTTCCGCCATCGGCATAGAGCGACATCCCAATTACATTTGCCGGCATCACCCAGGGCGTGCCATCAGCAAAGGCATCGATAAACCAGTCGTTTACCGCCTTGGGGTCAAAACCACGTTGCAACGCAGTGTTTCCTAGGATCATGAGTCTTGGAATGTGGTGGCTCCAGGCTCGCTCGCCGACATCTTTTAAAGTGCTGGATAAACAGTTGGCTTCGATTTCTTTGGCGCTGAGGTCCTGCCAGCCAATTGGAATCTCGGAAGTCGCGGCAAGTTCATTGAGGTTTTCGTAATTCTCACCAAAATGCCAATAGAGCTGCCAGACATAGTCGCGCCAGCCAATGATTTGGCGCAAGAAGCCCTCGACGCTGGCAAGTCGAGCAGCTCCTGTTTCATAGGCTGAAACCGCAGCCTTTACTACTTCAAGAGGTGAAAGCAATCCCAGGTTCATTGGCACCGAAAGCATCGAGTGAGCCATCGTCCAATCCCGCGAATCCATCGCATCTTCATAAGGACCAAATAGATCCAATCGATTGGTTATGAAATCAGCCAAGGCTGCCAGCGCTTGATTTCGGTCGCCGGGAAAGATGCGTGGGCCGTCAACCCCGATGAACTTTGCTTTGCCAGATTTTTCCAGGGCATCAAGTTCACTGCGGACTCGAGCATCAAGCTCATCTTCTTCGGGTCGATAGGGAAGTGGTAAACCAAGACCTGGTTTTGGAGGAGGTAGTCGATTCTCCTCATCGAAATTCCACTTGCCTCCCACTGGCTCTCCAGCCTCCATCAGCAGGCCGAGTCGGCTTCGCTGCATGCGGTAGAAGTCCTCAAGGCGCAGTCGCTTGCCGGCTTTTGCAAGGTAGGCATCCCAGTCGTTTTTGTTGGAGCAGAATCCAGGATTGCTTAGTTTGATAAGCCCGAGCGAATCGGCCAGCGCGTCGAAGGACCTCGAGGATCCGGCCACCATGCTGGTCAGACCTGGGAAATCTTTTAGATCCCGATAGCTATCCAGCCTTATGACCTCAACATTGTTATCCCTGGCTCGAGCGAGCTGAGAGTATCGAATCAGGTGGGCTTTTTGCCGGTGATAGTTGCGCTTGGCGAATTGGTTATCCACGATTGGAAGCAGCAGTTTTTCTTCCAGTTCGAAATGCGGACCCAGCTGGTCGGCGAGTAGTAGCTGCATGGTCAGCCCTTTCGTCGACGGAGTCTGAGTGCCCCTTAGGTATATGCCGAAATTGAGCTAAATCATTTCCAAAGGCCCAAAAACAAGCCATTCTTCACCCATTAGCGAACTCGCTAGGTGCCAATTGGTGTTTTTTCAAACTGTGTGCGAGAGTGGTTGAACACAAAGGAGTGATACTCGTGTCACAAGTGAATAACCCAAAACACGACCCTGCTGGATACCGAGTGGTCCCGACGACCACCAGAGAACTAAATCAAGACAGAGTTAAAGAGCTACTCGCCAAAGAGTGGGAGCTATTTCAAAACACCACAAAACTATCTGGCAAAGAAAATGCAAAAGCCAGCAAGTCCCTACCGCTTGGAGTTACCTCCAGCTTTCAACACTGGGACCCGTACCCCATTTCAGTAGCAAGCGCTAAGGGTGCTTACGTCAAGGACGTTGACGGTCGCCAACTCTTGGATCTATCCATGGGCTTTGGCGCGATGATGGTTGGACACCTAAACCCAAAGGTGGTGCGTTTTGTAAAGCGTGCGCTAAACCGCACCGGAACACTATTCGTAACCCCTTCACCAACAGCTACCGCGGCTGCTGAGTTGTTCAAAAAGCGCTTCAACTTAGACATGATTCGCTTCACCAACTCCGGTACCGAGTCGCTGATGTATGCGATTCGCACCGCTAGAGCTGCTAATGGCAAGAAGGCGATCATCAAGCTGGAGGGTGGCTACCACGGTGGTTATGATCCACTGCAGGTTTCGGTAAAGCCAAAGCTGGAAAACATTGGCGATGGCAATGCCCCGACTCCTGAGGTCCCATTCGAAGTTGAGCCAGGTGAGGTATTTGTTGTTCCTTACAACAACCTCGAATACCTAGAAAAGATCATGAGCGAACACGCTCACAAGATCGCAGCCTTTGTGCTCGAACCTGTGATGGAAAACATCTCAATCGTTTTGCCAGACGAGGGTTATCTACCAGGCGTGAGGGCGTTGTGCGATAAGTACGACATCGCACTTATCTTTGATGAGGTAAAGACCGGTCTGACCGCAGGTGAAGCCGGTGCTGCCGGTAGAACCGGAGTCGAACCAGACCTGATTACCCTCGCCAAGAGCATCGGTGGCGGTTTGCCGGTTGCTGCCTTTGGTGGCAAACAGAAATACATGCAGGCGGTAGTCGATGGTCGCATGGCTCACTATGGAACCTACAACGGTAACCCGCTGGTGATGGCTGCCGTGATGGCGGTTGAGGAGCTGGTTACCCCGGCTGCCATGGCCAAGGCTGAGCAAATCAACGTGACCACCTTGAACAAGATCAACGCCATCATCAATGAGTATGAGCTCCCAGCTCACACCATTGGTTTGGGTCTAAAGGGAGCAATCACCTGGTCAAAGACACCAGTGAGAAACTACCGAGACTTCAAGAACGTTGACTTTGGCGTCGCCGAACTGAGCTGGCTATGGGGCATTAACCGCGGCATCATCACCCCTCCGGGACTAGATGAGCAGTGGCTGGTTTCGCTGATGCACACTCAGAAGGACATGGACAAGATGGTCGAGCACTTTAGAGAGTTGGCTAAGGCCCTTCGCGCCTAAACTCTTTTGGGAAACTAAAGGAGCCTAGGTGAAACCAAAGCAGCTATTTTTACTATTCGCTAAAGGTGAGGCAATTACCTGGACGCTGCTTATTTCAGCGTTGATTGTTCGTGCCGCAGGAGATCCATTTCCGCCAATTGTGACAATCGCTGGAAGCATCCACGGTGCGGTGTTCCTGGGCTACGCGGTAACCGCGCTACTGGTTGGCATCAACCAGCGTTGGAGCTTTGGCAAGTTGACCTTGGCGGTGGCGTTGGCGATTGTGCCATTTGCAACTATTCCATTTGAACGCAGGCTGGTTGCAACCAAAGCCCTGGAGGGTGAATGGCGAAAGACTAAGAGCACTGACCCACGCGACGACTTCTTTATTGATGTGATCTTCCGCTGGTTTATAGCAAGGCCAATTCTCTTGCTTGCCATTTTGCTGGTTGCGATTCCGACGGTATTTGCCTTCTTGCTTTTCCTAGGACCGCCGACCGAATGGTTTGACTAGAGATTAAAGAAAAATCCCCCGAGACTCTCGCCTCGGGGGATTTTCTTTAGCTTTTAATACTTAGCGAAGAACGCTGGAAAGATTGCTCCGACGATCAACATCGCTGGAAGCATTCCCACTAGTGCTATGGCCTGAACGACGTCCCAGTTGATTTTTTTCATCAGAGTCAAAACCTTTCCTTAGTCCTTGAACTCGGTCTTCGCGAAGGTTGCGTCGTCCTCAGCGCTCTTGATTCGAGCGATGGTGAAGATCACTAGGCCGAATAGACACTTAGCCAAGATGTCAGCGACTGAGTAGCCAACCTCGCGAAGTACGAAGCCTGCCTCGTCGAATCCAGTCGCGTTCATGTTTGCGATGAAGGCGATTGGGTAGACACCCCAGGTTGCTAGAAGTAGCAAACGTAGTTCCTTGATCTTGCGCTGAACCGCAGCGGACTGCTTGTCTAGCGACTTGCCTAGCTCTACGAATAGAACGTACAAGATGTATAGGAATGGGATGGTGGATAGTAGGCCCCAGACCGATGCTGGAATGCCCATGATGTCTAGCTGAGCGTCACCTGGGTAACCAAGGCCGATCATTAGCGCAGCAGCTGGCACTAGACGAACTAGTAGCGAGGACTGCATTGCACGAGCTAGACCTAGAACGGCAACAGTCTCCACCAATAGCAGTGGCACGGTTAGTAGCCAGTCCACGTAACGGTAGCCCACGTTGTAGACAGTGCCTTCGATAGCGTCTGGTCCAAAAGCGTGGTTGAAGCTGTCAAACATTCTGAAGTAGTGGTAGGCGGCGATACCGGTTACGGTTGCCGACACCATTACCGCCATGCGGTAACGAGGTAGTACGCGGTCCTTTGCCATCACCAAGAAGATGGTGGTGAAAAGCATCGCGGCGATGCCCATAGAAAGCATGTTGAATACCAGAAGGTATCCACCATGGCTGATTGCTGAATCCATTTCGAAAGTCCTTTCGATGACTTTTAGTACTTTTTTTCAAGTCATAAGTCCACTCGTCGAGCTTTTCGGCTCAGGCGAGTCGGCTACATTGCTCGACTCACAGAGGATTAACAGCAAGTTGGTAGCTGTTATTCACCTAGTAGGTAACGTTTGAGTAACTTGTTAGGAGTGGCTTCAGGCGTTAATGAGGCCGAGGGCGTTCAAAACGAACAATCCGGCCAGAAACAGGCCCATAGGGATGTATACCCACTCTAAAAATGGCGCAGGCTTCCCAGAAGCTTTGGCGCTTCTGATAGCTCTAATGCTCTTGGTAAACCGCCATCCAAAGAAAAGCAGTGCAACGACGATGAGAATTCCGTACCAAAAATTATCGAGATTCACTGGACTCCTAGATCAGATTCGAGACTATGTAAAGGGATGGGATTGCAATAAGGGCCGCGATGATCCAGCGCAGCCCATATTTCCATTTCAACTTAGCTTGCAGAATCACCCCACCAAAAAGAACGATGAACCAAATTATTGTCAAAGGTAGACCGACACCATTCATGAGACCTCCTCGCCCTAGGCTAAAGATAGTCCCCACAAGAGAGCAGGTTTGAAATGAAGTCCTGGCTAAAAATCCTTTTTCGCTCACTTGGAATCCTTTTTGGCGTTTTCCCAAGTGGTGGAATAAGTGGCGAAAACAATCCGGACGCTGCCTGCAAACTCTGTCTTGGTGCGGATAATGAACGAATTTTGCTCCAGGCCAGCAATAACTTGCATATGCGTTGCCCTGCCTGCGGCAGGCTGATTCGACCGCATCCCTAGTTATAGAAAAGTTATCTTTTTCTGTGGGTTTATGCCCGTTTTGTAGTCTTTTTCTGAGAATTCGCTGTTACTGTCTTTGAAAATCGGTAATACAGGCAAAAACGGAGAACGACAACGATGTTGGCAGAAGAGCGAAGACTCAAGCTAGTTGAGTGGACGCGCGTCGAAGGAAAGCTCGATGCCGGCCGCGCTGCCGAGAAGCTCGATGTCGCCGTAGAGACCGTTAGGCGAGACCTTGACTTACTCCAACGTCGCGGAGCTCTGCGACGGGTGCACGGCGGCGCAATCTCAAACGATCGTTATGGCCACGAGTACACCATGTCTGAAAGGCTTGGCCTGAACCCAGACAAAAAGCGCATGGTTGCTCAGCTCGCTTCGTCTTACGTTCCTGAAGAAGGTTGCATTTTTGTCGACGGTGGCTCGACCACAGAATGCCTAGCCCCCTACCTCAGAGACAAGCCCAAGCTCATTGTCGTTACCAATAACATCAATCTGGCATCCAGGCTTGCTGATAGCTCAACCCAGACTGTTGTGCTAGGCGGTCGAATTCGTCCGGCAACTCACAGCTCTGTTGGCGCTAAAACCGCCTCAGAGGTTGCCGACTACAACGCCATTTTGGCCTTCATTGGAACCAACGGCGCATCGTTGGAAGGTGGCATAACCGCATTCGACACGGATGAGTCGCAAGTCAAGAAGATCATGATGCAGCAAGCCAGCGAGAGAATTTTGCTCGCCGACAGTGGCAAGTTCGGCATAGCCTACCCAGCCAAGTTTGCAAACTTTGGCGACTTTGACCGAGTGGTCACGAATCTAGATATTGAACAGCAGTACCTAGACAAGTTTTCGAGCGCAGGCGTAGATGTCGTGCTCGCGTAAAGAATTCCCAACGACTCCTTGCCTGGGTCTGCGGGATAGGGACGGTGCTGCCGGAAATTGGGCCTCCGAAATAGCTCCAAAATTACGAACGCACCGCCCCGTGAATACAAACCCCCTAAAGGAAGGTAGTACCCATGGCTAATTTTATCCCCGCGGGTGACGGTGGTTACACCGGCTGGCGTGCCGCGGTTCAAAAGCTAGGTGGAAATCTCGCAGGTATGGTAATCCCAAACATCGGAGCATTCATTGCTTGGGGTCTACTGACTGCACTTTTCATCCCGACTGGCTGGACTCCTAACGAGCAGCTAGCGGCAATGGTTGGTCCAATGATTGTCAACCTTTTGCCAATCCTTATCGGTTACACCGGTGGTCGACTTGTGCACGGACAGCGTGGTGCTGTTATTGGTGCAGTTGCAACCGTTGGTGTGATTGTTGGAACCTCAATCCCGATGTTCTTGGGTGCCATGATTATTGGCCCTCTTGCGGCATGGGTCTTGAAGAAGATCGACTCAGTTCTTGACCCAGTTACCCCTCCGGGATTCGAGATGCTGATTGGTAACTTCTCTCTAGGAATCTCAGGTTTGCTAATGGCAATCCTTGGATTCCTAGGAATTGGTCCAACCGTAAACGCGCTATCAGACGTTTTGGGCAAAGGTGTCCAGGCGCTAATTGACACTGGACTGCTTCCACTTGCATCCATCTTGATTGAGCCGGCTAAGGTGCTCTTCCTAAACAACGCAATTAACCACGGTGTACTTGCACCGATCGGAGTTGTTCAGGCTGAGGAGCTTGGTAAGTCAATCATGTTCATGCTTGAGACCAACCCTGGTCCTGGCCTTGGAATTTTGGTTGCCTTCTGGCTTGCTGGTCCAAAGATCCTTCGTGGTTCCGCACCTGGAGCAATCATCATTCACTTCCTCGGTGGAATCCACGAGATCTACTTCCCATATGTATTGCTACGTCCACTAGTTATCCTCGGCGCAATTGCCGGTGGCGCTACTGGTGTCGCAATCTTCTTGGCTACTGGCGTTGGACTAGTTGCAACACCATCTCCAGGATCCATCTTCGCTTACCTTGCAGTGACCCCTCCAGGAAACCACTTCGGTGTCTTTGCGGGAATCTTGCTATCGGCAGCTGTCTCATTCGTAGTCACCTTCTTCATCTTGAAGGCTTCAAAAGCTGGTGACGACGACCTAGAGGCCGCCAAGGCAAAGAGCAAGGCGATGAAGACCGGAGCTGCCGAGTAATTATGGCAACTATCTCTGGAGCTGACGTCAAGCACATTGTTGTTGCTTGCGAAGCTGGCATGGGTTCATCGGTGATGGTGGCAAAGATGCTTGCAAAGCAGCTAAAGCACACCGGAATCACCGTGAGCCACACTCCGGTCAATCAGCTTGCTGCCGAACCTCACGATGTGGTGCTTTGTCACCGCGGTCTAGGGAGTCGTGCCAAGCAAGCTGTACCTGGCTCGGTGGTGATCGTTTTCGACATGTTCTTAGGTGATTTCAAAATTGCCCAATTGGTGTCAGACCTTGCTGAAGGTGCTGAGATCGTTGGCGACTGAGTTAATTACCGAGGCCGGAATCGTAATTGGCGCTACTGCCTCCTCCACGGAGGAGGCAGTAGCGCAATGCGGCAAACTTCTGGTCGAGCTGGGGGCGGTTAGCCAGGAGTACGCAGATGCCATGTGGGAGCGGGAGCAAATCTTTCCGTCAGCTATTGGCGCTGGATTCGCAATCCCACACGGAACCGACCAATCTCGACAATACGTAATCAAGGATCAGCTGGTTTTTCTGCAACTCGCTCAGCCGTTGGCCTGGGGAGATGAGGAAGTCCGCTGTGTCCTTGGAATCGCCTCAAAGGGCGATGCACACGTTGAATTACTGGGCCAGCTCGCAGAGCTCCTTCAAGAACCCGAGAATCTCCAGCTCTTCTACAGCTCCAATTCAAAAGAAGCAATTTTGAAGCTCTTGGCTTCGAGCGCACAACTCTAAAGCATCTCAGCTTGGGAAGGGGGCAAACTATGAAAGCCGTTCATTTTGGCGCAGGCAATATCGGCCGCGGCTTTATTGGGGCCGTCCTTCAGGATGCCGGCTACCACGTGGTTTTCGCAGATGTCAATGCCGATGTAATCAGCTCACTAAATTCTGCTCGTCAGTATCGTGTGATCGAAATCGGTGAAGGCGGCGAAACTCACGAATACAAGAATTTTACCGCTGTGAACTCCATGCTGGAGCCGGAGAGGCTGAGGCAGGAGCTCTCAACAGCAGATCTGATCACCACTTCGGTAGGTGCAAACGTATTGCCAAGAATTGCGCCAGCCATTGCTGAAGCTCTTTTGATGCGAAGGGCCCAATCGCCAGTTGTAGTCATGGCTTGCGAAAACGCTGTAAACGCCACCGATTTACTCGCTGAGGAGATCTCCAAGTATGGGGTTGACCATGCTCAGGTAATCTACTGCAACACCGCGGTAGACCGCATCGTGCCAATGCAGGATGTCAAGCTAGCTCCTGATGTTGAAGTCGAAGTCTTCTCGGAATGGGTGATTGAGGACAAGAACCTCAAGTCGCCGCTGCCGATATCGGCAGCCAAATTTGTGCCCGATCTACAACCCTTTATCGAGCGCAAACTTTACACGGTGAATACCGGCCATTGTGCCATTGCCTACCTTGGTCAGCGTTCTGGGCTAATGACAATTTCAACCGCATTGCGCGATCCCGATATTGAGCGAGCCGTCTCCGAAGTACTTCAGGAAACATCCCGGGCTTTGGAGCTAAAGCATGGTTTCCAGAAATCCGAACAACAGGAGTACGTCCAAAAGACACTCAAGCGTCTTCGTAACCCACTCCTGGATGACCTAATTGTGCGCGTAGGTAGAGACCCGATTCGCAAAATCTCTAGAGCCGAACGCATCATCGGTCCTGCATTGATTCTTGCGGAGGCTGGGGAGGAATCCAAAGCGCTTATGAACGTTTTAGAGGCAGCTTTGGAATTTGACATTCCTGACGACCAAACCAATCTGGATTTACAGCAGCACCTGCAGTCACTGAATGCCTCAGACTTCGTAACGCTATATATGGGCCTCAGTCCTAGCGATGCAATCTGGTCAGATGCGTTGTTGGCGACAGAAATCGCCAAGAACAAGCAGCGGGTTTAGTCACCTAGCCTTCATTTGGCTAACTAGGTCAATTAGGCTGGTAACCCCGAGATTAAATTGACCAGTGTGAAAATTCATTACCCACAAGACCTCCCGGTTTCACTGCTCCGCGAAGAAATCCTCGAAGCTATTCAGAATCACCAAGTGGTCGTCATCGCAGGTGCTACCGGGTCCGGCAAAACCACACAGATTCCTAAGATGTGCCTAGAACTCGGGCGCAAAGCCATCGCTCACACTCAACCCAGAAGAATTGCCGCTAGATCGGTTGCTGAACGCATCGCAGAAGAGTTAGCAGTTGAACTCGGTCAAGAGGTGGGCTATCAGGTTCGCTTTACCGACACCTCTTCGAAAAAGACTTTGGTCAAAGTTATGACCGACGGCATCCTGCTCAATGCCATGCAGAACGATCGTGAGCTCAGGCAATACGACACCATCATCATTGATGAGGCACACGAGCGTAGTTTGAATATTGACTTTCTGCTCGGCTACATAAAACAGCTACTGCCGAAGCGCAAAGACCTCAAGGTAATCATCACCTCGGCAACCATTGATCCTGGGTCCTTTAGTCGACACTTTGATGACGCACCCATCATTGAGGTCAGCGGCCGAACTTTTCCAATCGAGATTCGCTACCGCCCGGTGGTATCTGAAAAACAGGCGGAGTCTGACCCAGATGTTGAGACCACTGCCGATGACTATATAGACGGTGTGATTTCAGCACTCAAGGAGTTAGAACGAGAAGAGGCAGGCGATGTCCTGGTTTTTCTCTCTGGAGAATCGGAAATTCGCGATGCCCAGGATGCCATAGTTGGCGCGGCGACCGCCGGTCAGCTAACCAAACGTCTGGAAGTACTACCGCTCTATGGGCGACTAAGTTCGGCAGAGCAGCACCGGGTCTTTGAGCCTTCCAAATCTGCAGGTGTTCAGCAGCGCGTAATTCTCGCCACCAACGTTGCGGAAACTTCGCTGACGATTCCAAATATCAAGTATGTAATCGATGCTGGCACCGCTCGCATATCCCGATACAGCACTAGGTTGAAGGTGCAGCGCTTGCCGATTGAGGCCATTAGTCAAGCCAGCGCAAACCAACGAGCTGGTCGAGCCGGTAGAACCTCTCCGGGCACCGTGATCAGGCTTTACTCGCAGGAGGATTTCAACTCCAGACCGGAATTCACCGATCCCGAGATCCTTCGCACCAATCTCGCATCGGTTATCTTGCAGGCGGCAAGCCTTGGCCTTGGCGAGCTGGGAAAGTTTCCTTTCCTGCAGGCCCCCGACAACAAGGGCATCAAAGACGGCAACAACTTGCTTATTGAGCTCGGTGCACTCGCTGGCAATGATCAGGGTCAACTTGAACTCACTTCACTAGGTAAGCAGTTGGCAAGACTTCCGATTGAGCCTCGATTTGCTCGCATGTTGGTTGAATCTAAAAAACATGGCATCACTCGCGAGGTCATGATCGTGGTGGCGGGACTTACTATTCAAGACCCCAGAGAACGACCAATCGAAAAGCGGGAAAAGGCAGACCTGTTACACGCCAGATTCACAGACCCTACCTCAGACTTTTTGACATTGGTCAATCTCTGGAATTACCTCGAAGATCAGCAGGGCAAGCTCTCCTCGAGCGCTTTTAGGAGACTTTGCAAGTCTGAACACCTCAACTTCCTTCGGATTCGGGAGTGGCAGGATTTGGTCAAGCAGCTCAAGTTGGTCTCCAAGCCACTGGGCTTAGAGTGCGGTCCGGCGCGGGTCAATCCAGATGGGATTCACAAATCTTTGCTGGCGGGGTTGCTCAGTCAACTGGGTTTGCTAGCCGAGCAAAAACCAAAGTTTGTGAATGGAAAGCCGGTAAAGCAAAAGAATTCTCGCGAATACCTTGGGTCTAATGGCAAGAAGTTCGTTGTGTTCCCAGGTTCGGCGCTCGCCAAAAAACTACCCGAGGCTTTGATGTCAGCAGAGCTGGTGGAGACCAGCAGGCTCTTTGCTCGCATGAACGCTGCTATCGACCCTGCATGGGCTGCCGAGATTGCCAGCGATCTTTGCAAGCGACAGATATCGGAACCGCACTGGGAGAAAAAGCTGGGTGCTGCAATCGCTTTAGAGAAGGTGACGCTGTTTGGCTTGGTGCTTATTCAGGGTCAAAAGGTGCAGTACTCACGCATTGATCCGCTCCATGCCAGAGAGCTATTTATTCGCCATGCGCTGGTGGATGGTGAATGGGACTCCAAGCAGGCATTCGAGCGAGAGAATCGCAAGCTGCTTGCCGAGTTGGAAGCAGAAGCTGAGCGAGCCAGAAGACCGGAACTGATTCCGGATGAGCAGGATCAATTCCGTTTTTTCAATAACCGAATCCCGCTTGATGTTTTCTCAACCAGATCGTTCGAGGGCTGGTGGCGAAAGGTCAGGTTAGAAAAGCCCAAGCTTTTGAACATGACCCGGGAAAACCTCAAAGAGGTCGAACTAGTTGCACCCGATGAAAACGAATTCCCGGGGACCTGGATCACCCAGGGTCATCAATTCAACCTGCAGTATCGCTTTGCCCCTGGGGACATTGAAGACGGAGTAACCATTGCAATCCCAGTTGAGGTGTTGCCGAACTTGCAGCCCACCGAGTTCGACTGGTTGGTGCCAGGTCTGAGATTAGAGCTAGTCACCGAGTTGATCCGAGCACTTCCAAAGGCAATCAGAAAGTCCGTGGTTCCGGCGAGTGATTGGGCCAAGAAGCTACTTTCCGAACTGCCAATCCAAGGTCAGTTGACTGAATCCTTGGCACAAACCATCCAGCGACTTGCCGGTGTAAAAGTCGCAGCATCCGACTTTGATATGTCTCGGATTCCCGCAGGCTTGAAGATGACCTACCGAGTGGTCGATCAAAAGGGCAAGTCATTGGCTACTTCGACTGACCTGGCTCAGCTACAGACCAACTTCAAGATCGAGGGACAAAAGGCGGTAGCTCAGGTTGCGACCAAACTTCATAAAGACTTAGAGCGTCAGGGACTGACATCGTGGGACTTTGATCAGCTAACCGAATTGGTCGAAACCGTCAGTGGCACGAGCTCCATCAAGGCTTACCCTGCACTAGTTAGAAATGGTAAATCGGTCGATATCGAAGTGTTGGCAACCGAAGCCGATCGACTTGCCAAGCACCCGATTGCGGTTGCCGAGTTGGTTCGAATCGCCATCCCGAGCCCAGCCAAATATGTTGAATCGCATCTAAAACAGCAGGAGAAACTGGCGCTGGCTGCACTCCCATATCAGGGCATCGCCGCATTCGTGGACGATGTCATTACGGCATTGGCACTTGAAGAGATTCGCGGATGCTCACCGGATGGCCTGATTTTTTCCCGTAAGCAATTTGAGGCCATTCGAGACAACGTGCAGGGCAGGGTTTTGGAGTATTGCTTCGATACCGTGGCCTTGGCATCAGAGATTTCTGATGCAGCTCGTGAGGCTGGTAAAGCAATCTCAAGCGCCAGCGCAATGGATTTTCTAAATGAGCTCAGCGATGAAAAAGCTCACATTTCCCAATTGATTTGCCCGAACTTCATCTCCATAACTCCGACAGATCGACTAAAGCGTTTACCGGTGTATCTGAAGGCCATCACAGTTCGGGTTAGCAAGATGCAGGAAAACCCCATGAGGGATCGTGCTGCGCAGAGTGAGCTCATGCAAGCCATGCAGGCTTATTCCTTGGCAGGGGGAGAGTTGCCACTATCAATTTCGGCATCGGCCAATCTGCTTCGGGCTCGCTGGTTACTGGAAGAATTGCGCGTGAGCTTGTTTGCTCAAACCTTGGGGACTAAAGATCCTGTTTCACTGCAGCGCATCAAGAAAGCCCTCGAGGTATAGAGAGGAAAACTATGACCATCAGATTGCCCGACCGCTGGATCTGGGACAGCTGGTATGTCTGGGATGGCGATGT
>JACCDI012044501.1_pt1 | contig 16629 bp, 15 predicted proteins | sample 7442791 | NCBI WGS metagenome assembly JACCDI01 (sample SAMN15323434, study PRJNA562643) | freshwater metagenome | isolation source: river surface water | place: USA:Blue River Watershed | collected 2017-08-15 | reverse complement strand
GGTTGTGGCCAGGGCGAGTTTGTGGAATTCCTGAGATCTCGTGGTGAAAACGCAATAGGATTTGATCCAGTCTGTAGAAATCCAAAAGAATATTTGTTTCGTGAGTTGTTTATCCCAGAAAAAAAATCTCTGCCTAGAAACCCCTCAAGAGTTGTCTTTGTGATGCGTTGCGTTCTCCCACATATTCCAAACCCCTTTGATATTATCGAGAAAATTCAGAGCTTCTGGCCGAATTCTATTTTAGTATTACAACATCAAAGGTTGGAATATTTTGAGCAAACTAAGAGTTGGAATGCATTGATGCACGATCATGTAAATGTGTTTCTGAAGTCCGATTTCCTGAATCATTTTGAAGTTTTACAAAGCTCCGAATTCGCCAATGAGGAATGGCAACAAATTGTTCTCAAAGGAAAATCTGAGAAGTCAAGACCATCCAGAATTGAAAGCCTAGCGATAATCGACAATCTTATGTATGAGCGTGAACGTCATCTAGCGCAGGTGACTAATTTCAAAGAGCTATTCATTTTCGGCGCTGCTGGCAAGGGAATTAATTTTGCGTTTGCATGTACCAATGCCGGCATTGGGGTTAGTGGGGCCATTGACGATAACCCGGAAATTATTGGAAAATTCCTCGAGGGCTCTGGAGTGGAAGTTTATTCACCAGAAGATGGTTTTGTGCAGCGAGCAAAAAGGGGGTCACTCGTAGTTATGAATCATCGTCATCTTGAGTATGCAAGAGACAAATTTAGGAATTTTGAACAAATTGAGAGCATGAAGACACTTACTGATATCCACCCATGAAATAGAACACAAGACTACCCCTGGGCTTGCCAGGGCAGCATCTCATGGCTTGGCGCTGGTGTTCTCTCCTTCCTCAAAGGTCCGCGGGGATACCTGGTAATGAGCACTTTAGAAATAGGGCAGAATTCCACCATGCGCCTAGACCATGTTTCTTATGTGACTTCCCATGATCAACTTGCTGACACGGTACAACGTTTAGGCGCCCGAATCGGCAGCACTTTTGTAGATGGTGGTATCCACCCACGATTTGGAACACGAAATTTCACGGCCTCATTGATGAACGGTCAGTACATCGAAGTCGTCTGTCCGCTTGACCATCCAGCCACAGAACAAACCCCTTGGGGCAAGGCAGTTTCAATGAAAGCGAACGAAGGTGGAGGTTGGTTTACTTGGGTGTTCAGTACAAAAGATATTAATCCAATCGCAGCAAAGTTTGGGCGCGAGGCAACTGAAGGTCACCGGACCCGTCCAAATGGTTCAGATTTAAAGTGGAAGCAGATTGGCGTGAAAGAGATTGCAGACACACGTCAATTCCCATTTTTTATCCAGTGGCTTTCCGAGGATCATCCTTCTCAAGACGGAATTGCACAGGCCCAAATTCAAAAAATTGTTATCGCCGATAATGACCAGTTGGCTGATTCCTGGTTCAAGGAGGACATCCTTGCGTCACTGGGAGAGATAAGCATCGAGTGGATTGACCCATCGGTGAACGACGGTGTATCCGGCATCGTCGCGGTCCAACTCTTGACTTCAGATGGCTCAGTAATTCTTGACTGATATTGACTTAAATTAACACTACCTAGTAAGTGTTTGGGAAATCTTCATATATCCTGATTAAGTGAACTTGAGAGGGTTTCTTCAAAAACTAAATACCTCTGCCAGATGGCGATTATTTAATCCTAAAATTCCGGTAATTAGGCTTTTCGGCGGGGAGTTGAGCCGCCTTGGATCGAGCTATGGTGGGAAAACAGCGGCTACGTCCTTACTTGGTGATAATTCGGTTGTGATATCCGCGGGAGCTGGTGAGGATTTATCCTTTGAAATTGAGCTTGAAGTTCGCTCAGGATGCCAAATGTATATTTTAGATCCGACCCCTGCGGCAATTGCACACTATGAAAAAATTTCTCGAAGAGGAAACGCTGCGAGAATTCTGAGTTACTTGCAAGGGCCACGGCAGAGTATTGATGCCTATGACACACAAAACTTAGAGTTTTCAAAAATCAAATTCATTGCGAAAGCCCTTTGGAAATCTGAATCCGAGTTAAAATTTTACCCACCGCTTCACGACCAAAGAGATGGATCATATTCTCTTTCAAGTTTACAAAATAACTATCGAAAAAATAGCGAGTTTATGGTTGTTACCTCCACAACAATTCCGATTCTAGTCGATGAAGAGAATCTTAACAATGTCGATTTTCTTAAATTAGACATCGAAGGCGCCGCACTAGAAGTACTGAGAGAAACTTTCTCGAAAAAAGTCTTTCCAACCCAAATCAATTTGGAACTTGATGAGATGCATTTTCCTGGTCCTAAATCTTATTTTCGTTCATGGCGTCTGAACAGAATACTTCATTCCAACAGCTATGAATGTATACACCGAGAAAACTGCGATTTTCTTTTCATTAGAAAAAATAGAGCTGAATGAAATCATTCTGTTTTGTGACTTACTGCACTCCTGACTACTTAATATACGCAATCAATGCTATCGAATCTGCTATTAGGCATCACCCTACCTCGAAGGGTCATATTGTGTGCGTGGGTGGACTCCCTAGATATTTTCAAGGATTAAAGACAAAGGTACAGGTTCACGAACTTAGAGATTTACCCAAAGCCAACGAAGCCTTTATTGGGTTACAAGCCAACAGAAACAAAATCGAGGCGTTGATTTCAATAAAGCCACAGGTTCTGATTAATTTCCTGGAAAAATCTAATGACTCTGAGGTTATTGTTTATTTGGACACCGATATTTTCTTCTTTGGCTCATTAGATGAATTCGAACAAGAACATCTAAATGACGATTTCATAGCGTTTCAACACATGTACCCCCAAGAACCAGTAAATTTTCCTTATGGAAAATACAATGCTGGGTTGATTATCATTAGAAAGAGTCCCGAGGCCTTTGAAATTCTACATGAGTGGGAAAGGCTTTGTTGGGAATGGTGTTATTTGATAAGCGACAAAGGTCGTTATGCGGATCAAGGTTACCTCGAAGAGCTTCTCAAAATGCCTCAAGGCAAAGGAGTTAAGTCGAGTACAATAAATATTGGAATGCATTATTTGTGGAGAGGACCAAGAGTGTCCTTGGACAAGAGCAGGCCATGTATTTCAAGTAAACCACTAGTTGCCTTTCATTTCCATGGTATGAAAATTCGTGGCAAATATTTATGGACAGGAATAAATAGATATGGATTCGAACTTTCCAATTTCCGTATATACAGAATAATCTATAAGCCAGCGCTAAATGAACTTTTTGCATATCTGACACCTCAGTTCAAATTTGAGTCCGATGCTCAGTCAGTTTCGTCAAGGATGAGCAATATGATTCTGGCTTTGAGACGCACAAAAAGGACGGTAGTAAAGATCCCCCTGAGTTCATCTTTCTGAAATTACATGCAATCTCTATACACGAAATTTTTGAGTGTATCCTCTGATTACGTTTGAGGAGACCTGAACAGTGAAAAAGAATTTCAAGAAATAAATCAAATGTGTCTGAAATAGTTCAATATTCTTCTTGTAAAATTCCTAACCGAATTTATTGAAATCTCCGAATTCGAGTACTCCTGTATTTCAATTCTTATCCATTGGTGAAGGCGCGAATAAAAAGTTTGACACTGGAAATACGCATGTACGTAATGCATTCGCGAAATAGTTAAATTATTTCTACTCCATGATTTCACTCTGACCTGAAATCTTGGGAAAAAAATGTGGTGAAGATCTAAATTATTCCGGGGTACATGGTAGAACCCAATTCTAGAATCTTCAAAAAAGGAATGAATTGCAAGGTCATCCGGCAATCCAGCGTAGCCCTGGTGGTCCATATTGCAAATTAGATCCACAGCTTTCTTCCCTAAGTATAAACCTGATCCATTTAAATAACGGTAACCTTTGGCGTATTTTCCAATAGGTTTCCTAGTGTTTTCGAATGTGCCTCCAACCGCACGTAAATCAAACTTTGAAAAATTTCTAGACAAAGATTCTAAATTAAAATATGTCGATGTGTTTGACCTGACTATCAAATCAAAATTTTTGTTTGATGCAATCCATCTGAACCCGAGAATTGTTTTTTCGAGGATAGAAGTAAAATCATTTTCACAAGGTACGTATAATGTATTTGATTCTAAGCTGTACTCGTTTCCAGGGCGGCCTCTCAGCCAAATTATTTCAATGTCTGTTGATTGTGCGCTAGCCCAAGTCATTCGCTGGGACAACTCATTAGAGTCATGGACTTCGCCCCCACCTGAGATTAAGAGTAATATAATTTTCATAAATTTAGTCCGGTCCTCCATTCATAAAAAAAGATAGCCAGCGGAGGCCGAGTTGCTTTCATGTGTTGAAATCTAGCAAATTTCTTTGGGGAAGGGATAGAAACTCAAATCATCAAGCACTAACCGATGGAGAGTTGCAGGAATTCATATATGATTTGGGTACACTCTAGGATATGAGGCAAAAGTGAATTTGCTTGTTACGGGTGGGGCAGGCTTTATTGGTTCAGAGTTTGTCTCTCAGATTGCACGGGACCCTGTAGTTCAAATTACTGTGCTTGATTCACTAACTTATGCCGGAGACTTAAGAAATTTGGAATCCTGTAGTGACATTATTGATTTTGTTAAAATTGATATCAGAAATCTACAGGAGCTAGCTTCTCTTTTCGAGAAGAAAAAATTCACACATGTTTTGCATTTTGCTGCCGAAAGCCACGTCGATAACTCAATTTCAAATCCTGGACTCTTTGCGGAAACCAATGTCCTTGGAACTTTGAATTTGCTCCAGGTTTCGAGACAGTATTCGATCGAACGCTTTCTCCACGTTTCCACAGACGAGGTCTATGGTTCAATCGAAGAAGGTTTCTCGACTGAGAGTTCTCCATTAAATCCATCTTCACCATACTCCGCGTCGAAGGCTGCAGCAGAGCACTTTGTGTTTTCATATCTCCATACTTTTAGCCTCCCTGTCCTAATGGTGAGATGCTCAAATAATTACGGTCCACGTCAGTTTCCAGAGAAATTAATCCCCCACTTTATTTCCAGATTGCTAAAAAATGAATCAGTTCCGGTTTATGGTAATGGAAAGAATGTTCGAGAATGGATGCACGTATCTGATTGTGCTAGAGGGATTGCTTTGGTACTAGAAAAAGGAAAAATAGGTGATATTTACAATATTTCAAGTGGTATTTTCCGGGAAAACCTAGAGGTCACTCTCATGCTGGTAAATATAATGGGGAAAGGAACTGAGTTAATCAACTTTGTTGAAGATCGAAAAGGTCATGACTTCCGATATGCAATCGACAGTTCAAAAATTCGTAAAGAACTTGGGTGGGAACCCAAAGTTAAACTCGAAGAAGGTTTGAAAGATACAGTCAGATGGTTTACTGACAATGCAGAGAGGCTCGGATAGATAGATGTCCAGCAGATGTGGAATCCTGCTTGCTGGAGGAAATGGAACTCGGCTCTTTCCCCTAACTCAATCAATTAACAAGCACCTTCTCCCGGTATATGACAAACCTATGATTTTCTATCCTCTTTCAACATTAATGATGGCAGGAATTAGGGATGTCGCGATTGTAACTAGATCAATCGATGTGGAGTTGTATAAGAATTTGCTTGGGGATGGAAGTGCCTTCGGTATTTCTCTAACTTATCTGATTCAAGACCAGGCTAATGGAATACCCGAAGGCTATGTTTTGGCAAAAAGGTTTGTTGGCGACCGCGATATTGCGCTCATTTTGGGTGACAATATATTAATTGGTCAGGGACTTGGCAAAACTCTCGAAGGCTCGGCCGAAAAACCTGGAGCAAGGATCTTCGCTTTCCCCGTCAATAATCCTCAAGACTACGGGGTCGTAACCCTCAACCCGGACACAGGGCGAGTTATAAAACTAGAAGAAAAGCCTAGGAATCCTCAGTCCAATCTAGCTGTCCCAGGTGTTTATTTCACAGATAACCGTGCAATTGAAATAGCTGAATCTTTGAAGAAATCTGGACGTGGTGAATATGAGATTGCCGATGTCTTGAATTGGTACCTTGAGAGAGATCAGCTAGAAGTTAGTACTTTTAGACGCGGGATTGGATGGATGGACGCAGGATCAGTCCAGTCATTATATGAAGCAGGCGAATTGGTGGAAGTTTTGCAAAAGAGACAAGGTTTGAGATTTGCTTGCCCAGAAGAAATCGCATGGGGAAACAAGTGGATTACTGAACAGCAACTCAAGGCACAATCTTTGAAGTATCCGAATACAGACTATGGTAAGTACCTAGAATCTTTACTTGATTAGTTTATGTTTATGAAAAATAAAGGAATACACGTCTATCTGATAACTGGTAACACGCGCATAGGTGGTGCACAAAGAATCGCGCTGGATGAATTTTATGAGTTGTCAAACCGAGGAATTCAAGTCAAGCTTGTATCACTTGATCCAGCCGTTGAAAACGACGATATTCTTTATGTAGATAAAAACTTTCCACCTGTAAAAGACGTGACTGTTCTTGCACCAGGTTCTGGGAAATTGAAGCAATTTAAATACTTTTTTAGAGAGTTTAAAGAAAACCCCAATAAAATCCACGTAGTTTCTCATGACTTCCGTGGTGTTCTAATTTCAAGATGCGCCGCACTTGCTAGCAGAAAAAAAATCGCGATTGACTTGTACATTCATCAACTTATGGACTTGTCTGATTCAATGCAAAGACAAAAACGAATTTTACTAAGTTTATTTGCAACAAATGTTTACGTATCTTCATCACAGTTCAAAAGTAGTTGGGAAGATTTCCTGACAAATTCACTTTTATGGAGGACCCTGTACTGGAAAGAAATTTACTTTGACCGAATGGGTATACATGTACCTCGAGTACTCAACACTGAATACATTAAGGAAAAAGTATGCGAATCCTCCGTACCACATATTATATTTATGTCGCGAATTACCACCTGGAAAGGCTTTTCTGTCTATTCAGATTTTGTCAAGAAATTTATTGACAGGTCTGTCCATTCTTTGATCTTGACAACAAAAAATGGAAGACCTGAAATTTTCGATGAAAACCTCTTTATTGATGAGTTAAATCACGTAATTTATGAAAGTGGCGTATCCAATCTTGAGTTCCCACATGGTTCGGTCCATCTCTACCCTACTAACTATGGGAAGGGAGTTAGATACCCTCAATCGATAGGAATGAACGTTCTAGAGCTCTTAGCAGTGGGAATTCCAAGTGTAATTTCTCCAGAAGGTTTTCAATCATGGCCTGAATTAGAGAGTTCGATGATGATTTCAACCAACGACTGGAGCGACGAATTGGACCTGGAAACCCAGGTCCGCCGCCTATGTAATCTCACTGAAACAGACGTAACAGCTGAGGTAAAGCGTTTATTGCCTGTAATCTCTATCTCAAATCATATCGACAGAGTCGTTGAAAGAATGAGTTAGCGATTATTGGGGAAACGACCATTTTACTAAATCAGAAATTGATGGCACTTCTTCCAAACCAGCAAGGTTCCAAAAGTATAAATTTTTTTTTGGATAACGAGTCTTCAAATCCCTATACATATTTTCTCTCGCAAGTGTGGGTTGAATTGATATATCTGAACGCCGCAGCACAACTTTAAACAAATCTAATAGCTCTGCTTTACTTACTTTATCAGAAGGAATAAAATGCTGGACGCCACCAATTCGATAATCACTCTGAACAAGACCGACAACCAGTCTCGCTAGATATTCTGTCGTAACACCGTTCCATCTTTGATTGGTGTAACCACTCACTGAAGAATTAGTTTTTTGATTTTGAAGCCATGAAAATAACGAAAGCGACTCCTGGTTCACTGGCGACTTGCCTACAATGGAGCAGCGAATAATCAACACAGATCCGGAAACTTTTTCACCCAGAATCTTTGAAAATGAATAAATTGAACGTGGGTACTTCCGACTTGTTTCGTCGTAACCTCCCTTTTTTCCAAAAAAGACGCCATCAGTCGAAATATGAATCAAGAAATAGCCATAGAGGTCACTCTTCTTCGCGAGGTACCTTGGGAATATTCCATTGACAACCAGCTGCTGAGTCAGGCCGCTCGGCGTCTTGTTAGTTTTATTGATTCCAACACAATTAATGACGTAGTCCGGCTGAAATTCACTAACTAGTTTGTGGAATTTTCTTCTATATTTTCCAAAGTTATCAATCTCAAGTTGATCCCGAAGACATGTCAGAACCTCAATATTCTCCAACCCTGAGATTTTCGATGCGATCTCTGAGCCGAGCATCCCATTCGCTCCAAGTAGAAGCAGGCGTTTCTTCAGAATTTTTGGACCTTTATCTAATCATATCTTGAATAAGTGGGATTCCAGATAACAATTCGGCAAGCTCTTCAGACGAGAGCTGAACTGTCGTATTTGATGAATATTCTTTAGCAGTAAGGTTCTGCATATTCGATTTAATCGAGTCATGGTTTCCCACATTTGATACTTGAAAAAAATTGTCATGTTCAAAGCTCCTGAATTTTTCTTCAGCTGTAAGCAAAGTCTCGTGAATTTTCTCCCCAGGTCTTACTCCAATGATTTCAATTTCAGGGTCCTTAATTTTGAGAAGTAGGGCTAAAGCTCCCACAATGCTTTCGACTGAAGCGCCAGGAGCTTTTTGGACGAAAAGATCACCGGGTGTGCCGTTTTCAAGAGCAAACAAAACTAGCGAAACAGAATCTTCTAACGACATCATAAAGCGTGTCATCTCAAGGTTGGTGACTTGAACCTTCGCAAACTTTTGGAGAGATGAAATGAATTGAGGAATTACAGATCCTCTCGATCCGATTACATTTCCATAACGGGTAATTAGGTTTACAGAGGATGTGGAATAGTTCGATGACCGCACCAATTTCTCCATCATGGATTTAGTCATACCCATTGCATTTACTGGGTAAACGGCCTTATCGGTACTCAGAAAGACAGCGCGTTGTACTGATGAGCTCTCAATAGCTCTTAAAAGATTGTGGCTCCCACCAATGTTTGTTTGGGTGAATTCCCATGGGTAAAGTTCACCTGCGGGGACATGCTTCAGTGCCGCTGCATGAAAAACATAGTCGGATCCTTGCACTGCGTGCGAAACTGAATCAAAATTCCTAACATCCCCAAGAAAAAAACGAACACGCTTATCTTGGATTGATTGTTTCATGTAATGCTGCTTTGACTCGTCACGGCTAAAAATACGAATCTCGGATACATCCGTTTTGAGTAAATAAGATACCAAGGTGTTACCGAATGAACCAGTTCCTCCTGTTATTAAGAAGGTGCTGTTACTAAACATTTGCACTCCGAAACCCTGCTCGTCAGTAAGCTCCATTATAGTGGGCTCACCTAGCGATCATTTGCTCAAAACAGGAGGATTTACCATCTTCTCACTCGAGGATATCACTGTTGTCATTCTCTCCCGCGGGAGAGAGCTCGAATTGTCACGTTCAATTCAGTACTGGAGCCAGACCAACCTCAAGGTTGTAATTCTTCACAATACGAAGATGCCAATTTCCCAAAGTTCTTTGGCCCCAAATATTCGCTATATTATTTTGGAACGAGATTTCGCAAGCAGATGTGCAAGAGCAATACCTGAGATTAATACGAAGTATGCAGTTTTTTGCGCAGATGATGAGCTACTTATCCCTAGTGGTCTGAGCGCGATGCGCAATTATCTGGAACAACACCCCGAGATCTCAAGTGTTGGGGGAGCGACCCTTGGAGTAGGAAAGTATGGCAGGACTTTAACTGCTACCTACACCTACCAAAATATGATTGACTACTCCAATTTACACAATTCATTTTTTGAAAGATTAGAAAGCCACTCCTTTGGTCAACCTGAATATCGCACAGGTGCAATGTACCGCCTCATGCGAGCAGAGGTAATGACTCTTCTACTTCAGACTTTTTCTGGTCTATCAAAAATTTCAACACCTTATATCTTCGAAGTAACAGGAGAAATAGTGGTAAATGGATTAGGAAAATCAATTTATTTGGACGATATATATTGGGTACGCAATTGGATTAACCACAAGGTTGAACACAAAGATTGGAACAGAAAACGCTATTTCCAAGAGTGGTGGGGAGCCGAAGAGTACGAGTCCGAAAGAGACGAATGGATTGATTCGTTGACTCTTCTTTCAATAGATGTAGATTCGAGAAAGCGACTCTTGCTTGTAGTCGAGGAACTCAACAGGAAGCGCAAACTCCTAGAAATTAGAGAGTCTAGAGTCAATTCCAAGTTGAGAAATAGAATTCCCGAGTGGCTTAGAAGAATTCGGAGAAATCTCACTCCCAGAAAGTCGGTTAAGAACTCAATTGACTTCTTTGTCGAGAACCAACTGGGGGAAAAACCCCAATTAGCGGCGGAGCTTCGCAGAGCTCTAACTTTTTTGAACTGATTTACGTATAAAACTAAGTATTTTTACACTAGATTTTGAGTTCCACATTAGTTGTCTTGCCTGCCTAATCAAAAAGAACCTATTGATGTTATACGTATTCCAATTGGTATTGATAAATGAAGGGTTTACAAACAGCTTCAGCCCATCCCTTCGCATCTTGGAGTGCAGGGAGACATGCTCACTGATTCCTTCACCAGATTCAAAATCAGAAGAATAGTCATACTTCAAGAAGACTTCCGGTTTGTAGATTCCAATGCCCCCAAATGCGGAATTAACTTCAATCCAAGGTTGATTAATCTTGATGCGTATCATTTTACGATAAATTGCCAGGAATCTTGCGCGATCATAATTTAATCGCAACCTTAGCGACTCGTAGAAGCCAAGGAAGTTTGGTCTTTTGGGAGTCACTAAACTCCTATACCAAGATAGCTCTAAGTTGTAATCCGCTGGCTGCCAAATATCGTGCCTTAAAGCCAATATGTCGTAATACCCTCCACGTTGATTCGAGAATACTGCGTCCCAATCAGATCTCACGAAGCAACTCCGTATTGCCTTCTCGGTCAATTTTCCATTCATTCCGTCGAGGTCAGCAATGATTATATAATCTGGCATCTCACTTGATTCCAAGGAACGAATATATCCAACGTACTCATTCCGGCTATGACGAATTCGTTCAATTCGATCTGGGAGATCGTTCTTAAGCTCCCCTAACGACTTATAATCGAAATTCGGAGTTATTGACTTAATTGATTCCAAGACATTCAGAGTTGAGTCTGAAGAGTCTGATTCAACAAGAAAAATTTTTACTGAATTAAAACAGGAAAGAGATTTAATGACGACTTCGAGATCAGATTCAATTTTTCTAGAAACATTGCAGACGGTTCCCAGCAGTATGCAAGTATTCACAAGTGCAATGTAGAATACAGAGGCGTATAAGGCAATCTTTCTGAGTCTCTATCGGGGCTTTTGATATACTGGGAAAAGGAGGGATTAGAGCTTGTCAACAGAAAAGCAAAATAGTCCTTTCCGAGAAATCAACCTGTGTCCGGCATGCGGCAATAGCGAATTCGATCGAATTTACGACTTCGGAAATGTACCTTTGGCAGGTTATTTTCCACTCCCAGGAGAATCACAGGAGAAATTCCTCATTCCCATGGAGTTGAGATCCTGCAAAGAATGTCAACTTGTTCAAATAAATCCCGATGTCAGTGATGAACTTCTTTTTGCAGACTATAGGTATGTGTCCTCAGTAGGAATGCAGCCCCATTTTGATTCCTTTGCGAATTGGTTTGAAGAAAGTCACCTTGCAGACCAGAATTCCACAATTCTAGAAATAGGATGTAATGACGGTCCATTATTAGATGCATTGACCAAGAAGGGTTATAGACCCATTGGTATTGATCCAGCCTCAAATATCGTGGGACAAGCAAGACAAAAAGGACTTAATGTAATTTGTGATTTTTTTAATTTAGAGTCTGTTGAAGCAAATAACCTGGTCAATGCTTGCGACATTTTGATTTCATGTAACTCATTTGCTCACATTTCGGATATCGATGTTATTGCCAAGAGCGTTGCGCGTGCTCTGAAGCCTACTGGTTTCTTTATTGTCGAAATCCAATCACTACTAGACTTGGTTGAATCAAAAGCATTCGATTTTGTTTATCATGAGCATAAGTACTACTACTCGATTCTAAGCATTTCTAAGTTACTTCATCGCCATGGAATGTACTTAATTGATGGAATGGAAATCGCGACTCATGGTGGATCAATGAGACTAGTTTTCTCCAAGAGCAAGAATGGTGAATCAGAAAATCTAAAGAACATGATAAAGAAGGAGACTTCTGTCGATTTGAGTCCAACTGCTCTAGGAATCTCCATAGTCTCTTTTATGAACGAAATCCAAAAACTTAAGTTTTTCTTAAAGAGCATTTCAGAAGAAAATCAGGTTTGTGTTGGAGTGGGGGCATCGGGACGTGCCAACATGTTGCTTAACTACCTTCTTCCAGAGGCAAGAGTCATCAACGCGGTGTATGACGAATCGCCCGAACGGATAGGCAGAGAGATGGCCTTATCGGAAATCCCAGTCGAAAGACTTGCCGAAGCCAATAAACTCGCACCAGGGACCGTTGTTGTGCTGGCTTGGAATTATTCTGAGGTATTGATTAATAAATGGCCCAATCAACAATCTACTTTTGTAATACCACTCCCAGAATTTACTGTTGTGAGGAATGGCTAGTAATAGTTAATTAGTTTTGATGCTCTACGACCAACGAGTGGGGTCAAATTCGACTCATCAGAAGTAGGCATAGACGATGTCACTAGGTTTTCAGCCAAATGTCTGAGGCAAATTATCCAGTAGGAAATCTTCGAGGAGGTACCTATGAAGTAGCTCGCATTTCGCGCTAAATTGATTACCTCTAAACTTTCTCGAAATGAATCACTGATGTCGCATGCTATGCCCAAATTTGCTAAGAGTTTGGAAGCGGTTTGTGGAGAGTCTGAGAAAAGTGAGATCCTCCCTGGGTAATCCCTTCGGATTCGAATTAGTTCGGTGGCAACCCGGTCAGCGTTTATTGGAGTTTTCTCTGCTAAAGCGAGTAAATCTCCGAGCCGATAGTGAATTGCGACGTCGTTTAAAAAAGATGTGGACGCATCAAGCGCGCTATTCAGAAAAAACTCTAGTTTTAGCAAGAAGCTCCTAGAAATGGTCCTTCTTGAGTAATGACCCCGGATTTGTCGTACCCATGGTCGAATTCTTTGGAATTCAAGATCGGTATCTCCACTTGCTACGATACCAAAAGCGCTAACAAGCCATTTCAGAATCTTGCGGAAAGTTTTTCTAAACGAGGATAACTTTCGTGACTGGCTTAAATGTGAAAAGTCGTCCACAACTCTAAGAATTCCTACAAAAGGGATATTTGAAATTTCTGGAGCCCTCTTAGTCACCCCGCTCGAATGAAGCACAAGGATGAATTTTCGACCAGGAAATCGAAACTCTAGATCATGAATTAACGCAAGGGCAAACAATTGTGAACCGAGTCCTCCCCAACAGTGGACTTCAACTTGTTTTTGCCTTCCAATGAACATGGCGCTCACTATATAGACTTGAGGTAAATGATTGAGGGAGATTGGGGGCTAAAGTGGTAGGAAAACAAATAATCTTTCTAAGTTTTTATGACAGGAATTATTCAAGATCCGCCGTCTTGCTTAACTCTGAAAGCACAATTTTTGAGCGGGTCTATTACAAGCTAAGCCACAGTTCATTTCGGATGCTCCTTGAATTCAAAAGTATTCTCAATTCACATCGAGGAAAAATTGCCGCGGTTGTCGTAATGTCTCCATCGCACAAAATAATTCCAGTTATTCGGGTTTTCTGCCGCTACCCTCTAATCCTTGATGCTGGTTGGCCCTTAATTGATGGGAGCAAATCAAGGAGAACCGCTCAATTTCGCTGGAAAGTGACAACAATAATCTCTCACACAAAACTTTTAGTGATTGATTTCCTTTCCTTTTTTCTCGCCGACCTAGTACTTGTGGAAACAAATGAACAAAGAAAAAGAGTGCGCCGAAAGTTTCTTTTGAAAAATTCTAAGGTCAGGGTATCTCTGACGGGATTTAATGAAGTTGGACAGGGAATAATTCTCAATAGCACGGTCGGCCAAACACCCATAGAAAAAATGGAGATCAAAAAACGTACTAGGATTCTGTTTAGAGGAAAAATAAATCAAGAATCAGGATTCAGCAATATAGTTGAAGCATTTAGGATGCTTGATGACAATTTTGAAATACTCTATGTCGTAAATAAAATTCCCGAGAATCATTCAAAGCATCCCAACGAGAGCTTCATTACAAGTTTTGTTGAAAGAGATCTATCTAAAATTTATGCAGATGCTAATATCTGTATAGGCCAGGTATCCTCGCACCGAAGGCTTGAAGTGACTATTCCTCATAAGGCATTTGAAGCAGCATTTTTTTCAAAAGCGTATATCTCTGCAAAGAATTCAGCAATTGAAGAGCTTGCTTCAGACTCAGAAATATACTTTCTAAAGGCGCCAAATTCGGAATCACTTTGCAAAGCAATTATGGAAATTGCAGCAAATCTAGAGTTAGGAAGGAGTTTAGGGTTAAATTTCAATAGAAAATATCGTGAGGTGGCGAGCCAGAGGGTACTAGGAAACCAATTCGACGAATGGGTCAAGCGAATGTGCCAACCAGAGTCAGCCAAGATCTAACTGGCGTATACATCATCGATTTTTTGGCGCATGTTTGCGGCTGAGAAAAACTCCAAGCGACTCTGGCCAATGTCTTTAATTCTTTCTTTGTCGGTATTCTCATGCATCATAAATTCAGAAATTTTGTCTGCGAAGGCGCGATAATTTTTTGGTTCGACAAGGCCAGGATAATTCAGGCCAAGCACTTCAGGTATTGCGGAAACATTGCTAGCGATAATCGGCAAGTGGGCTTCCAACGCTTCAAGCAAAACAAGGCCAAAACCTTCGTAAGTGCTTGAAAGTACAAATATATCCATAAGACTTAAGTGCGCAAAAACATTGTCAGTACGGCCAGCCCAAATTACTTGATCACGGATATCTAATTTGATTGCCATGGATTTAAGTTCATCTCTCAATGGCCCATCTCCAACTATCAAGAGCCTTAGATTTTTCCTTGATTCAAGCAAAGAAAATGCACGAAGCAGAGTAGGTAGATCTTTTTGGGCAGTAAGCCTCGCTACCGTTCCAATCACTAATACTCCAAGAGGGATATTAAGACTTTCCCTCAGTTCTACTAAGTCTACGTTTCGAGAATTTGAGTAGTACCCGTAATAGACAACAACAGGTTTGACTTCTCTGGGCAATTCCTTGTTCTCATATAGGAAATCTGAAACGGATTGAGAGATTGCAATGATTGTATTTGATCTTTTGACTACATAACGAGACAGAGCTGACGATAAGAATTTGGGTGCCGATGGAAAGAACTTCTCGGCATTATGTCGTGTCACTACGAGCGCATTCCCCCTTTTGGCTAGAGCTGCAATCAATTCCGCCCGTGGCAAATGACCGTGGACCAGAACTTCTTTACCTTTTAGAAATCTTCTAATTCTCACTATTTGAGCAAGGGGAGATAACCTAGAAAATTGCGAGTGAACCTCTACTCCCATCTGACGGAGTTCACCCAGTAGCTCTGGCTGGTCTTTCAAGAAAATCAAACTTACTTTCCTGCCTGTGGCTATTTGTTCCCTAATCAGTGTAAGAAGTTGATTTTCTGCCCCACCTCGACAGATTGTTGTAATTATATGGAGAACAGGTTTCACAAACTAAGTACTTTTCTGAAGTAGCTCGTAGTCTTTTCAATACCTTTGTCGAGCTCAATACTCGGCTGCCATCCAAGCAATTCTCGAGCTTTCTGAATATCAGGTTTTCTTTGCTTAGGGTCATCCTCAGGAAGAACTTCAAACTCAATCTTCGATTTTGATCCGGAGATTGCAATTACCTTATTTGCTAGCTCGATCATTGAGAACTCACCTGGATTTCCCAGATTCACTGGGGAGTCCAGCGAATCTGGAAGTTCAAAGACTTTTCGAATGCCTTCAACTAAATCATCGACATAGCAGAAGGATCTCGTTTGCGTTCCGTCTCCGTAGATAGTTATATCTTTCCCTTGTAAAGCTTGTACAATAAAATTGGAAACGACTCGCCCGTCCCCTACTGCCATACGCGGACCGTAAGTATTAAAAATTCTGATAACTCGTGCGTCAACCTTATGTTGGCGCTTGTAGTCAAAACAAAGGGTTTCCGCTGCTCTTTTACCTTCGTCATAACATGATCGAATACCAATCGGATTCACATTACCCCAGTACGTTTCTCTTTGAGGAGACTCAGTAGGATCGCCATAAACTTCACTCGTAGAAGCCTGAACAATCTTTGCACCCGTCTCTCTAGCTAGGTGAAGAAGGTTAATCATTCCCAAAAAGTTAGTTTCAATAGTTCGAACTGGGTCTAGTTGATATTGTTTTGGTGAAGCAGGGCAAGCAAAATTCAGAATTGCGTCTACCTCAAGCCTAATTGGATTACGGACATCGCCTTCAATAAATGAAAATGCTGGGTTATCTTTTAGCTTAGATAAGTTGGAGATTGAACCAGTTGAGAGATCATCCAATCCGATAACCGAATTACCGTTTTCGATCAACATTTCTGCTAAGTGAGAGCCCAGAAATCCGGCCGCGCC
>JACCDI010623058.1_pt1 | contig 16631 bp, 15 predicted proteins | sample 7442791 | NCBI WGS metagenome assembly JACCDI01 (sample SAMN15323434, study PRJNA562643) | freshwater metagenome | isolation source: river surface water | place: USA:Blue River Watershed | collected 2017-08-15 | reverse complement strand
TTAATCTTTTGTATATTCAAAAATTAAAACCTATATTTTATCATATAATTAATGATATTGTTCTTACAATAGCCCTTGCAGTATTCTCGTTTTAATACCATTTTTTGTAGATTTTTTTTAAATTAAATTGTTGTAAATTCTAATGAGAATTTATTAAAATTCAATTTCGGGAAACTGTTTTTGTAATTTTACAATTTTCACATGAAGTTTTGATAAAAATTGCTGGTGGCTTTCGGAATTGGCATTAATAGGTCGATGGGCCAATCCTTTCTGAATGGTTTCGACTTCTTTCATAATCGAATGACTTTCTTCAGTAATAAATGTTTCGGAAAATCGTTGCCAAATATAATCTATCGCTATCTGATTTGGATGAATCATATCCTCGGCATAAAAACGATAATCGCGAAGTTCGTCCATCATGAGTTCGTAGGAAGGAAAATAAGCACCCTCCGCTCCCGAAGGGGGAACTTGCAAAACTTTATGGATAGCTGTAATTAAATGTGCTTTGCTCAATTGATTTTCGACAAAGCCATCTTTAAGATGACGAACTGGCGAAACGGTGAAAATGAAATTTACGTTTGGATTTACTTTTTGAATTAAATCGATGGTGTTTTTAATTGATTTCCCAATAGCTTCAACCGATAATATTTCTTTTAAAAACTCCTTTTGAGGCATTTTATGACAATTGGCGACAACTTCATTGGTAATTAAATTTCTATAAACCCAAGATGTCCCATAAGTAATAATAATATGTGTAGCTGATTGCAGTTGAGTTTTTGTAGATTTTAAGATAGTATTCAATTTGGCTATTAACTCTTCCTTACTAGAATTACTCAAATTCGAATGCGCATCAAAACAATGCCAACGTTCGTTGTGAAAAAACACGTCTTTCTCTGTAAATTGTTTACCAGAAACAGCAAAATCAAACAATTTTTCAATTGCCATTGGATGAAATAAAATCCCAAAAGGGTTGCAGGAGTTTACAAACTTGAAAGAATCAAACTTCTTAGCCATGTTTTCGGCAAAACAAGAACCAAATGATGCAATATTTGAATTGTAATCTATTTTAAAATCACTTTGAAGAATAGAAATTTTAGTTCTGAATTGCATTTACAATTTTTTACAAAAATAGAGAATTATTTGTAAAATAATTGTGACTTTAAATGGTTTGAATCATTAACACCAAACATACTGTATTCAGAAACAATTTCTGTTGGATATCCTAAAATATCGTATTTAGAAATACTCTCGTTCAATTTAAATGAAGAAATAATTTGATCTTCTGTAATATATTTTAAATAAGATGTTTCCGTGTAATTGAGTGGATTGTTTTTGGAAATAAACCTTGAATAATCTAATAATTTACTAAATCCCAAAATATTATACAACGCATTATTTTTGTTATCGTAAATTATATTCAAACTTTTTTTTGACAAAATATTTGTTTCAACATTGTCTAATACTTGTTCATCTTTTACAAGATTGTCGTTTTGAAAATATAAGGTTCCATGATAAATTTTGACCTCTTTGTTTTGTGCATCTTTAGTTACTTTTTCATAAGAAACTGAATTGTCATTATTATGACTATAATTAAACACATAATTATCTGATGATGTTATTTTTACTAATTTACCTTCAACATAGGAATACTGTAGAGTGCTAGTGTGTTTTAAAACTTTATTAAATTCGATAATTTCTGTGATTTCATTTCTAGTATAATAGAACTCTAAAAAAGCATCTGCCTTATCGATATTTTGTATTTTATTTCCAGAATAACTTAAAGTTGTAACCGTAGAAGATCCGTCAACAGAAACTTCAACTATCTTTTTCAACAATGGGGGCTGGATAATTGCTACAGGTTCAGTTGTGCAAGAACAAAATGTGATTATAACCACAACCAGAATCCCAACTATTTCTTTTGCTTTCATATATGTAAATTTTGATTTTTCAGCGGTCATATATGGTATGCTTCGCCAGTTCGACTCTGTCTCGGGTCGCCTTTTACTTATTGGTGTTTGCTTCACTGAGTTTATATTTTTTATAGGTGTTCAGCGAATTTCATTTGCTTACGCAAACTTGTTGTTAATGGCGATTTCATATGTAGATATTTATTGTTTTTTATCGGTCATATGTAATTGCTTCGCCTGTTCACTTTGTTCGAGCTGCATATTTCTTCATCGGTGTTTGCGACAAATTTTAGGTCATGCTCATTTCATAAATAATTAATTCAAATTTGACCTATCATAAAAAATTATGACTTATAATACACTTAATACACTGCAAATCAAACCAAAAAAAATAAAAATGGGAATTTTCGCCGTTACAAACCCAATATTTCGGATGAACTACTATTTCAACCTGCATCCAACGTATTAAAATGTTAGCTATGTTTATACTAAAAACAAAACCCTTTAAATACAATTGCACTAAAAGGGTTTCTATTAATAAACTTATTCTTTTTACTTCACAAATTCAATCGCTTTCAATAATGCCTCCTGAATTCCTTCTATTTTTTTTCCTCCAGCAGTTGCAAAAAATGGTTGACCTCCTCCACCGCCTTGAATGAATTTCCCTAATTCACGAACTACAGCTCCTGCATTTAGGTTTTTTTCGGCAACTAATTCTTTTGAAATATAGCAACTCAACATTGGTTTCCCTTCTTCGGCTGAAGCCAATACCAAGAAAATATTTGTTCCTAAAGTTCCCAATTCGTATGCCAAATCTTTGGCTCCTTCTGGACTCAAATCGACTTGTTTTGCCAAAAATTGTATTCCATTCACTTCTTGCAGTTCCTGCACCAATTCTCCCTTCATATTCTTTGCTTTATCTTTCAATAAAACTTCCAATTGTTTTTTCAATTTTGCATTTTCATCTTGCAATGAATGTACCGATTTGACAACGTCTTGTGGGTTTTTCAACATTTTTTTTACCTCAGCCAAAGTATTTTCCTGAGTTTCAAAATACACTTTTACAGCATCGCTAGTAATGGCTTCGATACGGCGAATTCCTGCTGCAACTGCTCCTTCTGAAATAATTTTGAAATGCCAAATTTCGGCAGTGTTGTTTACGTGAATTCCACCACACAACTCGATACTTTCGCCAAACTTTATGGCACGAACCGTATCACCATATTTTTCTCCAAACAAAGCCATTGCACCCTCCTCTAAAGCTTGTTGAATTGGGATGCTTCGTCTCTCGATTAAAGGCAACTGTTCTTGAATACGTGCATTTACAAAATCTTCTACTTGGCATAATTCGTCGTCTGTCATTTTAGAAAAATGCGAAAAATCGAAACGCAAGTTATTCTGATTGACCAAAGATCCTTTTTGTTCAACGTGTGTACCCAAAATACCTCTTAATGCTTGGTGCATCAAATGTGTAGCTGAATGATTAGCCGCAGTTTTTCTTCGGCGATCTGGACCAACAATTACCTTGAATATTTCAGTAAGATTCCTAGGCAATTCTTTTGTGAAATGAATAATTTGATTGTTTTCTTTTTTGGTATCGATAATATAAATTACATCTCCACTGGCAGTTTCAATAACTCCTGCATCACCCACTTGACCTCCGCCTTCCGGATAAAACGGCGTCATATTGAAAACCAATTGGTAAATTTCACCGTCTTTTACGCTTTCTACTTTTCTATAACGCGTGATTTTTACTTTGGCTTCGGTGTAATCATAACCAATGAATTCTTGTTCATCATCATCCGACAAAATGTTCCAATCGCCAGCTTTTACTTTGGAAGCAGCACGAGAACGCTCTTTTTGTTTTTGTAATTCTTCTTCGAAAGCCGATTCGTCTAAACTCAATCCTTTTTCAGAAAGTATCAAAGCGGTCAAGTCGATTGGGAAACCATAAGTATCAAACAATTCGAATGCTTTTTTTCCTGATATTACAATATCTTTTGAATTGGTAATGATGTTTTCTAATAAAACCAATCCTTGATCTAAAGTTCTCAAAAAAGAGTTTTCTTCTTCACGAATTACGTTAGTACAAAGTGTTTTTTGCGATTTGATTTCCGGGAAAGAATCGCCCATTTGACTGCTCAAAGTTTCGACCAATTTATAAATAAATGGCTCTTTGGTGTTCAAAAAAGTAAAACCGTAACGAATGGCGCGACGCAAAATTCTACGAATTACATAACCTGCTCCAGTATTAGACGGCAATTGTCCATCGGCAATAGCAAAAGCAACCGCACGAATGTGATCCGCAATCACACGAATAGCAATATTTACTTTATCTTCTTCTTCGTTGGACGCAGTGATAGTGTATTTTGCCCCAGTAATAGTTTCTATTTCTCTAATAAGCGGTGTAAAAACATCGGTATCATAATTCGATTGAACACCTTGCAAAACCATACACAATCTTTCGAATCCCATTCCTGTATCAACATGTTGTGCTGGCAATTTTTCGAGTGAACCATCGGCTTTACGGTTGAATTCCATAAATACGTTGTTCCAAATCTCGACAACATGCGGATGGTCATTGTTTACCAATGATTTTCCTGAAACCAAAGCTTTTTCTTCGGCAGAACGAATATCGACATGAATTTCGGAACATGGGCCACAAGGTCCTTGATCTCCCATTTCCCAGAAATTGTCTTTTTTGTTTCCAAGAATAATTCGGTCTTCATCGATTAAAGTTTTCCATATATCATAAGCTTCTTGGTCGAAAGGAACGTTTTCTTCAGGATTGCCTTCAAAAACAGAGACATAAAGAATGTCTTTTGGTATTTTATAAACTTCGGTCAACAATTCCCACGCCCAGTTGATGGCTTCTTTTTTGAAATAATCCCCAAAAGACCAGTTGCCCAACATCTCGAACATCGTGTGGTGGTAGGTATCAATTCCTACTTCCTCTAAATCGTTGTGTTTTCCTGAAACGCGAAGACATTTTTGCGTATCGGCAATTCTTTTGCTTTTCGGTGTTCCGTTACCCAAGAAATATTCTTTGAACTGCGCCATTCCTGAGTTGTTGAACAACAGGGTTGGGTCGTTTTTGAGAACTATTGGTGCTGATGGAACGATTAAGTGTCCTTTGCTTTCGAAAAAATCCAGAAATTGTTTGCGTACGTCTTGTGATTTCATTTTTATTGTTTATTCGGTTATTTGGTTAATTGTTTAATCGGTTTTCGCTTCAACGAAAAGTCAATCAACGAACTAACTTTTGTCCCAGATTATCTCACATGCTCTTATTGACATCGGAGTTCACTGAACACTTTGTGTTTGAAGTGGAAAGCTTCGAAGTTTTGAAATTTATTTTTTCTTGAGCTGGCAGAGCGACCAAAGGAAGCTCCTGCTGGCTCATTAGAAAAAAAAGATTTCAAGATGAGAACTTGCAACGTATGACTGGAAAAGGCACATAAAAAAGTTAGCTGTAAACAGTTTACAGATGTCAGATTTTAGTCTTTTGATAAAATTATATAAAAAGACGACAAAAACTTGAAACATTTATTAAATTTGTTCGACTAACTTTTTTCGATGTGCAAAAATAGGGTATTTTAAAATATGGCGAAAGTAAAATATTATTACGATTCCGAAAATCTAGCCTATAGAAAGATAATAACAAAACCCAGAAAGAAAATTGGAGTTGTTTTGTTGTTTTTAGTAGCTTCGGCGTTGTTTGGTTTTTTGAGCGTTATTGTTTTATTGAATACACCTTATTTTGAAACTCCAAAAAACAGAAAACAAGCTCGCGAAATTGAGAATTTGAAATTGAGATATGCCATTTTGAACAAAAAAATGGATCAAGTTGAGGATGTAATTGATAATATTGAAGAAAGGGATAATAATTTGTATAGAGTTTATTTCAACACCTCTCCTATTACTGAAGAGGAACGAAAATCGGGGTATAAAAATGCCAATCGGTACAAAGAATTGGAAGGTTATGATAATTCGCAATTAGTCATTAATACTACAAAAAGAGTTGACATACTACAAAAAGAATTAGCTATCCAGTCGAAATCACTAGATGAAATTTTGCAAATGGCCAAGTCAAAAGATAAATTATTGGCTGCGATTCCGGCGATACAGCCTGTAAGGAATGAGAATTTGAAAAGTATGGTTTCAGGTTTTGGGTATCGAACAGATCCTTTTACCAAGGCAAGAAAAATGCATGAAGGAATGGATTTTACAGCCAAAACTGGCACTCCTATTTATGCCACAGGTGATGGTGTTGTGGAAAGAGCTGATAATACAGCTTCGGGATTTGGGAATCATATTGTGATTCGACACGGTTTTGGATATGAAACATTATATGCTCATCTTAGCCGATACAAATGCAGATCAGGTCAACGTATCAAACGCGGCGATGTAATTGGTTATGTGGGAAGCACGGGAAGATCTGAAGGGCCACATTTACATTATGAAGTTCATAAAAATCGAAAAGTTGTGAATCCACTTAACTTTTATTACGGTAATATTTCGGCGGTGGAATATGTTGCCATTGCACAAGCAGCGAATCAGGAAAATCAGTCGTTTGATTAAATGGAAAAGTGGTCAGTGGTCAGTTTTTTATTGATCAGACTCAATAAACTGGAAAAAGTTCAGTGTTCAAATGAAAAAAAAGTGATCAGTTTTAATAGGATAAAATATAACTATGCATATAGAGTTATCAAAAGACAAAAGATATTACAGCATTGGGGAATTGGCCAAAGCATTTGATGTGAATGCTTCGCTTATTCGATTTTGGGATAGTGAATTTGATATTCTGAAACCAAAGAAAAATGCCAAAGGCAATCGAATGTTTACACCCGAAGACGTGAAAAATCTTCAATTGATTTACCATTTGGTGAAAGAAAGAGGATTTACGCTTGAAGGGGCGAGAACGCATTTGAAAGAGGGACAAAAGAAAACTTTGGACAAATTTGACATCATTAGTAAACTAGAAGTTATTAAAGTACAGTTGACGAATATTAAGAATGAACTTTGAAATGAGAATTTCAATGGCAATACAATGAAAATTAAAAATAGAAAATAAATAGTAAACTTTAAATTAAACAAAAATGGATTTTAAAAAATTTTTACCTTGGATTATTGCAGCAGTTATAATTATTGGAATTTATAGCTGGGTTAAAGGAATTAACAATACAGCTGTAACTTTAAGCCAAACAGTTGAACAAAGTTGGGGTGATGTGCAAACGTCTTACCAAAGAAGAAATGACCTTATCGGAAACTTAGTAAATACGGTAAAAGGGGCGGCAGATTTCGAAAAGACTACATTAACTGCGGTAATCGAAGCCAGAGCAAAAGCAACTCAGGTGACAGTAGACCCAACTAATATTACTCCAGAACAATTAGCACAATTCAATCAAGCACAAAGTGGCGTAAGTAGTTCTTTATCAAGATTATTAGTAACTGTTGAACAATATCCTGAATTGAAAGCCAATGCCAATTTCTTGAAATTACAAGATGAATTAGCTAGTACCGAAAATCAAATTCTTACCGCCAGAACTCGTTTTAATGAAGCCGTTAAACCCTATAACACACATATTAAAACCTTCCCGAATTCGTTATTCGCTGGAGTGTTTGGTTTTAAAGAAAAAGCTTATTTTCAATCGGTTGCAGGTGCTGAAAAACCTGTTGAAGTAAAATTCTAAAAGATTTAACCACAAAGTTCACAAAGAAATCACAAAGAGCACTATTTTATTGGTGAACTTCTAAAAGTTTCGTGAACTTAAGTTTAGAAAAAATTATGTCAAAAGTTGAAGATTTTTTAACCAAAGAAGAAGAACAAGCGATTGTTGAGGCTATTCGTATGGCTGAAAAGGAAACTTCTGGCGAGATTAGAGTTCATATAGAAAAAACAACTTCCAAAGTTCCTTATGATAGGGCTTTGGAAGTTTTTCACGAACTGGGAATGGATGCCACCGAACTCAAAAACGGAGTTTTGATTTATTTGGCCGTAAAAGACCATAATTTTGTGATTTGTGGAGATAAAGGAATTAATGATTTAGTACCTGCGGATTTTTGGGATTGTATCAAAGAAGTTATGTCCACCCAATTCAAAAAAGGAAATTTCAAACAAGGATTGATTGACGGAATTATTAGAGCCGGTGAACAATTGAAAAAATACTTTCCTTATCACAAAAGTGACACCAATGAATTATCAAACGAAATATCTAAAGGATAATGAAAAGTACGAAGTACAAAGTACGAGATACGAAATACCAAGGAATTTCAAAAATTCTTTTTTTCGTTTTAGTGTTATTTAATGTATCTAATACATTTGCCCAATTTACAATTCCTGAAAAGCCCAGTTTCCAAACATCGGTTTATGATTATGCTAATGTTTTAAGCGCGAATGAAAAAACACAATTGGAAGAAAAACTCATTCGATATTCTGATTCTACCTCAACACAAATTGTGGTTATAACAATAGAAAGTTTGAAAGGTGAAGATATTGGGATTTTGACACCAAAATGGGGACAAACTTGGGGAATTGGCGGAAGCAAAGAAAACGATAATGGTGTTATTATTTTATTGGCAAAAGCCGAAAGAAAAATATGGATTTCAGCAGGATATGGCCTTGAAGACAGATTAACAGCGGGAATTGGTGGAGAAATTACTAGAAACATTATCATTCCAGAATTTAAAGCCGGAAGTTATTATAAAGGATTAGACAAAGGTGCTGATGCTCTTTTTGATGTTTTCAAAGGAAAATACAAAGGAGAAAGAAAAAAATCAAAAGGGAAAAACTTCCCTGTTTTACCTTTAATTATCATTATAGTAATCATTCTTGTGCTTGCTTCCAAAAACAAAAGAGGTGGAGGCGGAAGTTCAGGAAATTCAGGTAGTGGCGGCCCCAGCTTGTTGGATGTCATTATCTTGAGTAATTTGGGTCGCGGAGGTGGATTTGGAGGAGGTTCTGGAGGATTTGGAGGAGGTTCATCCGGAGGAGGTGGCTTCGGTGGAGGATTTGGTGGAGGCGGCTTCTCTGGAGGAGGTTCTGGTGGAAGTTGGTAGAATTAAAAAATGTTTTCTACTCCAACATTTTTATAGAATTAAAATACTTTCCTTTGCATTCAACCCATTATAACAAGACAAATAAAACCGATTGAAAGCGAATCAAATTAAATTCAATAAACTACCCCGAGGCAGAGCCCATGGTTTTAGCAAATAATAGCCACATATTTAAAAATTTAAAAAAATCTTTTTTTATCTGTGAATCTGTGGTAAAAAAAATCGTATCAGAGCTTTGTGGAATTTAACCTAAAGCGATTAAATTGAGAAGTCTTATATTTGCCAAAATTTGATTTGCTATAATGAAATTTTTTTCGACTCTTTTTCTGTTTTTGGTTTGTAGTTATTTATTTGCCCAAACCAAAAAAAATGTAGATCACCAAAGTATACTATGGACAAGATACTACAATCTATTGACAATAGGCGAAAAATGGTCAATCCATACTGAATTTGACAACCGGATTTTCTTAAATCCCATTGAAGAAAATTTGTATTTGTTTCGGATTCAAGGACGCTACAAAATAAATAAACACACAGACCTTGGGGCTGGATTTGCATATTTCTCAGTTGCTACTCAAATACCAGAAGTTACTTTTGATTTTAACTTACCTGAATACCGAGGGCAACAAGACGTCAGTTGGAAACAAGAAATTGGAAAGATAGTTTTATCTCATCGCTTTCAGATTGAAGAACGTTTTTTTCAAAATTCCAATAAAGACGGATTCCTTCCCGGAACCACTTTTTTTTGGAGATTCAGGTATCGTCTTCAAGGAGAGTATTCTTTTTGGAAAAAGGAAAGTCAATTTTTAAAAGCTATTGTGTATGACGAATTGATGATCAATGGTGGAGAAAATGTTGTAAAAAATACCTTTGACCAAAACCGAATTTATGCCGCTTTACACTATGGCATCAACAAAAAAATTGCTCTGGAATTGGGATATTTAAACAGTTTCCAGCAACGTTCCAGCGGTATTGATTATTTCAATCGGGATATTATTCGGTTTACTTTTTTCCATAAAATCAACCTTTATAAAGGCGTTAGCTACAAGCTTAAAAAATGAAAAACTTTATACATATATTTACAAAAATAGGTGGATTATCTATGGAAAATGAAAAAGTCCTCATGTCCTCAATCAAAAAAGTTTCCTTTAGAGCTAAATCAATTTTAGAAAAGGAAGGTAAAGTTTCGGACAAGATTTTTATTGTAGAAGAGGGAATCGTTAGGTCTTATTACGTTAAAGACGGAAAAGAAATAACCTATGCAATAGCTACTCAAAATGATTTTATTGGGTCTATGTCTAGTTTTTTCATGCGAACTCCTAGTAATAAAATTGTAGAAACTATTGTAGATAGTGTTTTATGGGAATTTGAATACAAGAAACTACAAGAACTATTTGATATGAATCCAGAACTTGGCAGAGCAGGAAGATTATTTGCAAATTATGGTGTCGCAGATATGGAGCAACGATTTGACAACATGATGTTTTATACTGCCAAAGAACGTTATGAAATACTATTGAATAATAGACCAGAAGTCATTCAAAAAGTACCATTAGGCATAATTGCCTCATATTTAGGCGTAACTCAAGAAACATTAAGTCGAATTAGAAAATAGTTTTTTTTGACAATTATCAAAAGATTCTACCTTATCAAACTCTAATTTTGTGAATTAATAAATCTAAAAGATAAATAAAATGAACTCAAAATTAAATTTAGTATTACGTATACTTCTTGGTGTAATCTTTCTTCCTATTGGGTTAAATAAATTTTTTAATTTTATTCCACTTCCTCCAATGAGTGACAGTGGCGCTCACTTTGTAGAAGCACTAATAAAAACAGGATATATGTGGCCTTTGGTTGGTATAACTGAAGTAACAGCAGGTATTTTATTGTTGGCAAACAAGTGGAAAGGCTTAGCCCTTATTTTTGGTGCAATTATTTCTGTAAATATAGTTTTATTTCGAATTATATTAGATACTAATGGGATAGCTTTAGCCTTGTTCGTGGCAGTAATAAATACTTCTTTAATGTATTTAAATAGAGATATTTACGCTTCAATATATAAATCTTAACTTATTTTGTAATTCAATGTTTATACATATATCATAAAGAAATTTAGATGTCACTAAAACAAAAAAGTCAGTAACTAACATCATATTTGCAAAAGCGGGGGTTTTGTACTTCTATTGAAGTTTAGTGCTAAAAAGCCCCGCCTTCGCAAATATGAGAACCAGATTGTTTAGAAAAAAGAGTCCCAACTTATTTAATTGGAACTCTTTAATAGACTTTATTAACTTTTAAGGGTATTCAAATTAGAGTCAAAATTAGATAAACGGTTTAATTTATATACGAATTATTATCATTTTTGCTTTCACTTTTATTAGGTTGCTTGTTTTTACCTTTGAATTCTCCGAATTTATAAGCCAAAGAAAACATAGCGTAGCGTTTTAAAACGGTGTTTTCTTCATCACGAATTGTTGTTGGGGTTATGGTTCTTCTTGCGCTTTGGTTTTGATTCAAAATGTCATAAACTTTTACTTTTAAGGCCATTTTTTTATCCAAAAATAGATAAGACAAACTCGTGTTCCATAAATAAAAAGCCTTTTTGAAATCGCCAGAAATATTCGAATTATAGGTATACCCAAAATCATTTCCGAAAATCCAATTTTTTGGCCAATAATTAGTGGTTTGTATATTAATTCTGTGCACTACATTCGAACTGGCTTTAAGAGATGAGTTGGTATAATTCGATTCGTTATAAGACAAACCATAGGACGGCTCAACAGTAAGTAACTCTCCATAATCATACGAAAAGTAAACTCTTGGGGTAATACTCAATGATTTTGCCACATACAATACAGCGTTGGTAAACCCTTTGTCCAAAGCATAATTACCATTTATACTCAACCCGTATCTTAGTACCTGAGCTTCTTTTTTTATAGTTTGATTCCAATTACCTCCAATAAAAGTGGTGTAAGTCCCCATAACATTTTTATAAGTGGTATTTCGTTTCCCACTATCGTCATAAACCGAACTCGACACTATTTCGCTATCAAAAAAATCCGCTCTCATAAACAAGGAATAACCCGAGCGAGTTCGCATATCAAAATTTCTGTAATTGAGGTTGACACTGTTTTTTTTGTTTGGATTCAAATTTGGATTTCCTATAATCGTATTCAATGGATTAGCGAAATTTGCCACAGGCATCAATTGAGTTGAAGAAGGAAGACTGCTGGAATAATCGTATCTTAAAGTAATAAATTTTGATCGGTCTAACTTATATCTGATTTGTACTCTTCCATAAGGCAAAACATATTTTTGATTCAAAACGGTAATTTTATTGAGATATAAAGAGTGATTATCAAAATCGACAATAGAAGTGCTGGAATTCAAATTAAATGTAAAATTATTCATTTCGAAAGTAAGTCCTACTTTAGGTGTAATTAAATTTTTAGTTGATGTAGTGTAATTTGTTTGTAAATCATTTAAATCAGAATACGATTGGGAAATGGCATCATAATTGAATGTTTTTAAGTCATTTATAGCATTCGTCCAACCAAAATCGGAACCAATTCGAATTCTCAACGAATCTGTTATGGGTTCAGTGTATTCAATATCTGCTGAGTAGGAATCATACGAATTGTTGGTCTTGCTGTTCTGATTTCTCTCATCATTGGGTTTACTGCCTTGATAAAAAATAGTTTCCGAAAGATTTAAGGAGTTTGAATCGTTATTGGTATTATTATTAGAAAATTCAAAGCTTAAATTACGAGCTTTTTTTTCGAATGTCTTATTGAAATTTATGGAGTTTGTAAAATTAGTAGCTGTACTTTCTCTGTACGATTTTGAGGTACTTTCGTTCAAGGAAGCCTCATTTTCATCTGTTGAAAAACTGGAAGATTCAGAAAGATTATTCGAACGTGTTTGATCGATTTTTGGAGTTAGAACGATTCTTGTAGTAGGATTTATTTTATATTCAAATTCAAAATTTGCTTTGTTTCCTGTGTTTTCATTTCTTGCTTTCGAACCAGATTCTGTAAAAATAGTTCCTGTAGGCAAAAAATTGGCTTGATTGGATTTGCTTTCGTTATTATTTACCGAATTCGAAAAATTATAACTTGCACTAGCTTCTAAATCTTTCGACCATTCATCGGAATAATTAAAACCAACCAAATTAGATTCCGTAATCCCTTTGCCACCAGATGTTCTGGTATTCCCTTTGCCATTTCTACCACCACCCATACTATCAAATACTTCGTCTTGAGAAAAACCAGTAGAATTGATATTATTAGCCGAAGCCAATACACTAATTTTTTGTTTGTTATTGAAAAAATTGACTATAAAACTGGTTTCATACCGATAATCTGTTCCATATCCTCCTAAAAATTTTCCGAAATAACCTTTATTTTTCTTTTTGTCTATGGTCAAATTGATGCTGGAATAATCCGAACTAGACTCTTGTTTGGACAACTCCTCCTTTTTGGTTTTAAAATCCGAGACTTGAACTTTACTTATAAAATCGGCGGGCAAGTTTTTTAATGCTATAGCACCATCTTTATCAAAAAATGCTTTGCCGTTTATTAGAAATTGGGTGACTTCTTTTCCGTTCACTGTAATTTTTCCTTCATTATCCACTTCGAATCCAGGCAATTGTTTCAACAAAATTTCTACATTAGCCTCTGGTCGAACTTTAAAAGAAGAAGCATTAAACTCTAAGGTGTCTTTTTTTACTCGAACTGGAGGTGCATCACTTTTGATGACAATCTCATTCAATTCTTTTGTATTTTGTAACAAATATATTTTTCCAAAATCTTTACTCTCTAAAAGTGAATTTTGTTCCTCAATGTATGGTTGATACCCTATATAATTCACCTTTAAAAAAACAGGTTTGTCGTATTTTTGGGTCGAAATTTTAAAAACTCCATTTTTATCGGTTGTTGTATACTCTATGACGGTAGAATCTTTGACATTCGAAAAATATACTGTCGCCAACTCAAGAGGAACTTGTGTATTACTATCATACGCCGTCCCTTTTATAACAACTTCATTTTGAGCATTTGCGGAAAACAAGAAAAACAGAAGAAATAAAAAAGAATAGATTATAGGCATATTGTCTTTATTGTAAAAGATTAAAACACTGAAATATACAAAAGGTTTATTTGTGTTTTATAGATTTAATTTATTTTCTCCTGCTACTTGTTTATATGTAAGCGTCACAATTAGATTGATCTCCCACTTTGAGAAGCTTCCAGCGTGACAAATGTAATAATATGCTATATAAAATGGGTTAATTATAATTAGCATTACACAATCGAAGGGACATAAAAAAATCCCGATTGCTCGGGATTCAAGTTATTTTTCTCTTATATAAATATCAATTGGAACACCTGAAAAATCCCAATTTTCTCTAATTTTATTTTCTAAATAACGTTTGTAAGGTTCCTTAACATATTGCGGCATATTGGCAAAAAACACAAATTGTGGTGTTACTGTTGGTAACTGCATGCAATATTTAATTTTTACATATTTCCCTTTTGTTGCTGGGGGTGGATAAGCTTCAATCACTTTCAACATATATTCGTTGAATTTTGAAGTCGCAATTCGTTGTTTTCTGTTTTCGAAAACCTGAACCGTAGCTTCCAATGCTTTCAACAAACGTTGTTTAGTTAATGCAGAAACAAATAAAATGGGTACATCCGTAAATGGCATCAATTCTTCTCTGATTTTAGCTTCGTAATCACGGGTTGACATCGTGTCTTTTTCTACCAAATCCCATTTATTTACCAAGATAACAACTCCTTTTCTATTTTTCTCGGCCAACCAAAAAATGCTTTGGTCTTGTCCTTCAAATCCACGAGTGGCGTCAATAACCAAAATACAAACATCAGCGTGTTCAATGGCACGAACCGAACGCATCACAGAATAAAATTCTAAGTCTTCTTTAACTTTCGCTTTACGACGAATTCCGGCAGTGTCCACCAAGTTGAATTCGAATCCAAAACGGTCAAATTTAGTATCAATCGCATCACGAGTTGTTCCCGCAATATCCGTCACCATAAAACGTTCTTTGCCAATTAGGGCGTTTATAATACTAGATTTTCCAGCATTTGGACGACCCACAACTGCAAAACGTGGCAAAACAACTTCTTCTTGAACGGGTTCTGGTTTCACTGGAAAAGCGTCAATCAAAGCATCTAACAAATCTCCTGTTCCACTTCCTGAAATACTGGCAAAGGTGAAATAATCACCCAAACCCAAATTATAAAATTCGATAGCATCTTTTTCACGCATCGCATTGTCCACCTTGTTTACGGCCAGTAAAACAGGTTTTTTTACCTTACGCAATAATCTTGCAACAATATCATCCATTGGCGTTATGCCTTCTTCAACATCCACTACAAATATAATTACGTCGGCTTCATCAATAGCCAATTCTACTTGTTTGCGGATTTCTCCTTCGAAAACATCGTCGGATCCACGAACATAACCACCCGTGTCAATCACTGAAAATTCCTTTCCATTCCATTCGCTTTTTCCGTAGTTTCTGTCACGGGTCACACCCGAAACCGAATCTACAATAGCTTCTCTTCTTTGTATCAAACGATTAAAAAGGGTCGATTTTCCTACGTTTGGTCTTCCTACAATGGCTACAATGTTATTCATAATCTAATTTCAAATATTTACTTTGTCCGTTCAACTGCTTCGCAGCATTGGGTTGCAAAGGTAGTGTTAAATACCATACTTTCAATTTTTTTACTACTTTGCAGTACCTTTAATAATTTCGAACCCAAAAATTGTTACAATGGATGCCAATACTGAAATTAGACTTCGTTTGCGTTTTTACAAAGATGTCCCAAAAAATATTGAAACCATACGTCAAAAATTTGAAAATTATAAAGTGAATTGCACAGAAGATTGTCAGTTAAAAATCAAACACAATCATATCTGGATGAATATGCCCGAATCGAAACGCGAATATTGGTCGCCACATTTACATCTGGAATTGGAGCCGAAAGACAATAACGCAACACATATACGGGGATTGTTTGGACCAGACCCCACTTTATGGACGCTTTTTATGTTTCTGCATTTTATGGTAGCAGGAATTTTTGTGATTTTTAGCGCCATCGCCTACTCCGACTATGTCTTGAAACAACCTACCACAATGGATTTTCTCGTAATGCTAATGATGTTTATCGTTTGGTTTTTACTCTATTTCATTGCCAAACAAATCCGTTTTAAAGGCAATGGACAAATGAATGAATTGGAAGGGAAATTTTTAGCCATTTTGGAATTAAAAGAAGAACCAACTGTATGAAAATCATTTGGACAGCAACGGCTTTGGAAACTTATAAAGAAATTGTCGATTATATTAGTTTCAAATTCACAATGAAAGAAGCTGTAGATTTCTTAGATAAAACAGAAGCAACACTTGTAATTATTTCCAATAATTTTGAAGTGGGGAGTTCATATAAAAAACTCAATTCCGGAAGTTTTTAATTGCGAAACAAACTTACTTATTCTACAAAATCGAGAACCAAACTATTTAGGGTCTGCTGAAAAACCACAAAACCTTTGCTAATAAGAGATAAGAAGTATATTTGTATAATTAAGTGCAAGGAAATATGCAAAACACCTCAAAAAATCGTGCACCTTCTCCAAAATATG
>JACCDI010674174.1_pt1 | contig 16640 bp, 10 predicted proteins | sample 7442791 | NCBI WGS metagenome assembly JACCDI01 (sample SAMN15323434, study PRJNA562643) | freshwater metagenome | isolation source: river surface water | place: USA:Blue River Watershed | collected 2017-08-15 | reverse complement strand
GTATTGTCAGTAGTTACCTCTGGTAAATTAGTTAAGAACAATAGTTACAATGGTATAAACAATATTGAATTATTAACATTGTCATCAGCGTTAGATGCTTTCAAAACTGATTCAATCAATTTAACATTAAACATCGCTAATGAATTGTCAGGTAGTTTTGCAAATACAGCAATTGCTAATGCGCCAACATCTTATGGATTAGTAAATCTGCAATCCACTGATCCTGCTAAAATGGTTTCAGGAGACACTACTCGAAAGTCAACAGTATTTGAAATTCCAAAAGTAGATGTAATTATACCTGGCGGGTTCTCTCCAAATAATGATGGAATCGATGATGCTTGGGTCATAAAGCGTCCATTTGGAACAATTATAACTGTCAAAGTCTTTAATCGTTGGGGTAATGAGGTTTATCATAATGCGAATTACCAAAGTGATTGGAGAGGGAAGGGCATTAATAATTTTATTGGAGAAGATATACCAGAAGGAACTTATTTCTATATCGTGGAAGCTACGGATATGAATAACGTTACCCGAAAATTTGCTTCATCCTTAACCTTGGCTAGATAAGATATGAAAATGAAAAAACTGAAAATATATTTATTAATAATTACGCTGATATGTTTGAGCAAGCAATTATTTGCTCAAACCGAGCCTATGTATTCTCAATATATTTATAATATGTTGGGGGTGAATCCGGCATATGCAGGTAAAAGAGAGGCAACAAGTTTAAATTTTTTCCAACGACGTCAATGGGTTGGCCTTGCAGGTGCTCCACAAACTACATCAGTTAGTATTGATGGTTCCTTAAGAGATCAAAAAATTGGATGGGGCGTACAATTTTATGACGATCGATTAGGGGTGGAAAGAGCAAATGGGGCAAATATGATGATGGCTTCACATGTTCAAATTTCTGATGTAGGTATTTTATCAGGAGGTTTAACTGTTGGATTAATGAATTATCGGATTGACCTATTAAATGTACAAGGGCGATTTACACCTAGTGATCCAGCCTTTTATTCAAATTTTAATAAGTGGTTACCTAATGTAGGTTTAGGACTTTATTATAGCACTAATAAATTTTATGCAGGTATTTCAATACCTAATGTTTTAAAGTCAAGGTTAACTGCATTTGATGTTATGAATTCAGGAATACAAAAAGTTAATAGTACACATTTATTTTTTAACACTGGATTTGTATTTGATGTGAATGATGACGTAACAATCAAGCCTTCAATGATGCTTAAGGCAGTGGGAGGGGCGCCTATTCAAGCTGATTTGAATACGAATGTTTGGTTAAAGGATATTATTGGATTAGGCTTTTCTTATCGAACAGGTGATGCAATGGTGGCAATGGTTGAAACGCAAATAACTGAAAATTTTAGAGTTGGATATGCATATGATATGACTATTTCACCATTAAAGTATTATAATAATGGGTCGCATGAAATGATGGTAAGGTATGAGTTTGGAAATTTGAAATCTAGAGTAAAATCAACAAGATATTTTTAATCACCCTAATTAAAAAAAGTGAAAGGTTTAATAATTTAAATAACGTTAATGAAAAGATTTTTATATATATTAATATTAGTTTTAGTGTCATTCCAATTAGAGGCACAATTCAAACTAAATTTCAGTCGGAAAACGAAGTTGGATGCCCCCAAAGTGGTGGCTAAAAAAATGAAAATTGTTTTAAAGCAAGCCAATAAACAATTTAGTTTATTAAAATATGCTTATGCTATTCCGCTTTACAAATCCTATTTGAAATTAGGTGGAAAGGATAGTATTGCCTACAAGCAATTAGGATTTTCATATAGAATGGTGAACCAAATTGACAGTGCATTATTTTATTATAGTAAAGCAAATTTAGCAGGAATGAAAACAGGGAATATCATTCCTGAATTAGAAGCCCAGCTGGGAAAGTATGAAAATGCGAAATTGAATTATGCGCAATTAGTTGCTGAAAATAGAACAACTTTAAATGAATCTAGGTTACGTGGTTTTACTAAAATTGATGATTACTATGAAGATTCACTCGACTATACAATTTATAATACAAAATTTAATACCCCGTATAATGATTTAAATTTAGTCCCATTAAACGCTGGGTATGTTTTTGAATCAAATCGTATTAATTTAAACGGGCGACAAAAACCAAATTTAAATGAATATGCTTGGGATGGTAATCCGTTTTATGGCTTGTATTATGTAACCAATGCTAATAATATCAGGGTTGATAGTATTCGTAAATCTTTTTGGAAAGAAAAAAATATCGGAATAAATACCATCAATGATCAATCTGTTAATGATGTTAAAAAAGTTTCTAAAAGTATTGATTTTAATATAAAATCATTTGTCAATGATACAAGTATCAAGCTTTTCTCAGATTGGGTTGGAACAAAATTAAATGTAAGTTCAGTATGCTTTACACAAGATTTTAAAACTGCTTATTTTACTCGAAATGGCCGTCGATATAAGCGTAGCTATTTGTTGGAAATTTGGGAAGCAAAATTTATCAATGATAAATGGACTACAACCCGTAAAATGTTCTTTAATAAAAAAGGGTATAATTACTTTCATCCAACCATTACACCCGATGGAAAACGTTTATATTTTATTTCTGATGAGGTAGGTAGCTTTGGAGGAACTGATATTTATTATACTGATAAAAATCAAGATGGTTCATGGAAAAAAGTTCAAAACGCAGGTTCAACAGTTAATACTACAGGGAATGAATTATTTCCACGCATTGTAGATGGTAACTTTTATTTTAGTAGTAATGGTCATCCAGGTTTGGGAGGCTTAGATATTTTCAAGTTAGTAATGAATGGAAGAGGGGATTTAGTAGTTAAAAATATTGGGTATCCATTAAATAGTAATAATGACGATATGTGCTATTCAATTAATAAAAACACAGGATTCTTTAGTTCAAATAGAATTGGAAGTGATGATATTTTGGCCTTTGATTATAAGATGGCTTACTTGACTTTGAAAGGTGTGGTTAAATTTACCTATAAGGAAAATGCTACGAATAAAATATTTTTAACGCAAATTAATGAAGTTGGTAAAAACATCATTGTTGATAGTGCCTCAATTGATTCTTTAGGAAATTATAGTATATCAGCTCGTCCCAATAAGAATTTTAATTTAATCGTATATAATAAAATTCGCAACAAAATTGAAACGTCAATAAGATCAAATAACTATGTCAAAGTGGATAATGAGTATGTTAAACAAATAGATACTATTGTTTTCCCACTAACACGTGAAGAGATTTTAGCTCAAAACAATATTAATAATAATAAAATCATCGATACACCTGAAATTGACAGATACTTGGCAAAAACCGTTGACTCATTATCAAAGGTTACTAAAAATTATTTTGAATTACACCATGTATTTAATAAGGTAACCATCGTTCAAGAGGATTTAAATATTTACAAAGAATTATTAGAAAGAATTAAAAACATTATCGGAAGGGAAATTGTTATTGTATCTGCTACTGACTGTAAAGGTACAAACTCATATAATGAACGTTTATCTCAACGAAGAGCAAGGTATTTATATAATACAATTTCTAAATTATCTAAAAATAAGGTTATCATTAAACATGTTGGAGAACGTGAATTAATTAAGGCTTGTGATGATGTTAAAAAGAGTAATGATGCAAACGTGATAAATAGATATAGTTATGTATTTATTGTTAAATAGATTTAAATTAATTTATAATGAGTCAAGACATAAATAAAGCTGAATTAGTAACGCTGTTAGCAACCAGAGAGCGTGAGGTTTTTGATTGTATTGTTGCTGGTATGAGAACCAAGGAAATAGGTGATAAGTTAAATATTAAAGCAAACACAGTTTCAACTATAAAGAAGGTAATTTTAAGAAAATTGAACGTTACTTCTAATATTGAATTATTTAAAATTGCCCAAGAGTGTCAGTTGGTGTAATTTATTGTTACTTCGAAACATACTTATAGGATTGCTCTCTTCGGTCGCATCCTTACCCAAAGCCCTTTGGATGGTTGCTTCGCAACATCCTTTTCGCAGTTGCCTAACCCAAAGCAACAGGATGGTTGCTTCGCAACATCCTTTTCGCATTGGTCAGGACCAAAGCCCTTTGGATGGTTGCTTCGCAACATCCTCTTCGCAGTTGTCTAACCCAAAGCCCTTTAAAAACATCAACGGAGTTGATGTTTTTGTTTTTTCCTACCTATCCGCTCAATCAAGCAAGCTTGTTTCGCGTCTATGTATGAAAAAACCCACGCTGTTCGCGTGGGCTTTGTGACCCCGTCAGGATTCAAACCTGAAACCTTTTGATCCGTAGTCAAATACTCTATTCAGCTGAGCTACGGGGCCATTCCGTTTTACAGCTAGGCTATAAAGGGGAGCAAATATACCCCAAAATCCTATTTTACCAAAGGATTTGAGTAAATAATTGGCTAAATAATTGACTTATAAGCGCTTAAATTAATAGTGCCATCTTACAAAGGCCTCAATAGCAGCATACTTGGTAAGTCCTAAACGAGCGTATAAATTAGCTGTATTTGCGTTTCGGATTTCGGCTCTTTGCCAAAATTCTCTGGCATCAGACCCTTGGAAAGGAACGCTGTCCTTTTGTGACTGATGTATGAATATACCGAAACGTTTTTTCATTACCTGGTCAGGACTCATTGGAACAGCCATTTCAATTTCTGAAATATCCCATTCCTGCCATGCACCTTTATACAACCAAACCCAACAGTCTTTCACCCATGATTCACCACTAGCTTTTAAGCGATGCATACTCTCAAAAATTACTTCTAAACAAACTTTATGCGTACCATGTGGATCAGCTAAATCACCTGCACAAAATATTTGATGCGGCTTTACTTTTTTCAATAAATCCATCGTGATTTTAATATCCTCTTCACCCATTGGTTTTTTATCAATCGCACCCGTTTCATAAAAAGGTAAATTCAAGAAATGATAATTTTCCTCAGCAATACCAACATATCTGCAGGTTGCTTTGGCTTCACATCTTCTTATCAATCCTTTAATGGCTCTTATTTCATTGGTGTCTAATTCACCAGCTTTTTTACCACCTAAAAAGGAGCGAGCTTCTGTTAATATTTCATTACTCTTTTTATTATCTATGCCAAACATTTCTTCTAATCCAACAGCGAAATCTAAAAAGCGTGTTACAAATTCATCGGTCACCGCAATATTTCCACTTGTTTGATAGCCAACATGTACTTCATGCCCTTGATCATGCAAGCGCATGAAAGTACCACCCATGCTAATGATATCATCATCGGGGTGTGGTGAAAATATCATGACTCTTTTTGGGCTTGGGTTGCTACGTTCAGGATGCGCTGGAATGACGGCATTTGGTTTTCCACCAGGCCATCCAGTGATAGAATCACGCAACATATAAAACACTTGCAAGTTGATATCATAAACGGATTCCTTTAATACTAATAAATCAGACAAACTATTTTCCTTATAATCATCGGCCGTTAAACTCAACACAGTTTTATCTAGTTTCAAAGCCAATTCGATAACTGCTTTTTTTATCATTTGTGGAGTCCATTCCGTAGTGCCTGTTAACCATGGTGCTTTATGACGGGTTAATTCCACCGCAGCATATTCGTCAATAATAAAAGTACAATCATCGTGGTTTTGTAAAACACTCGCAGGCACTTGTTCCGTGATATCACCTTCCACTGCTTTTGCTACGATATCGGCTTTATTTCCCCATGCTAGTAAAACAATTTTTTTAGCTTTCATGATACTGCCAATACCCACAGTGATAGCTAATTTAGGCACTTTGCTCAAATCATGCCATTCATATAAATTAGCCATTCTTGTTTGATGATCCAAATGTATAATTCTTGTTTTTGAATGAAAACTTGAACCTGGTTCATTAAATCCGATATGACCATTTTTTCCGATTCCTAATATTTGTAAATCTATACCACCAATTTTTTCAATTGTTTGTTCATAAGCTAAACAGCTTTCTTTAACCTCATCTTTATTCCATTCGGAATTAGGTAGGTTAATATTTTTAGGATCAATATCAACATGATTAAACAAGTGCCTATGCATGAAGCTCCAATAGCTTTGATACGCATCACGTGGAATAGGGTAATATTCGTCTAAGTTTATAGTGATTACGTTTTTAAAACTCAAACCTTCTTCCTTATGTAAGCGTACTAATTCTTTATACAAAAGAATAGGCGTAGCACCTGTTGCCATTCCCAAAACACAAGGTAGTCCCAGGCCTTGTTTTTCTTTTATTAATGCTGCAATTTGTGCAGCTAAGGCATTAGACCCTTCAGTAGGGTTCTTGAAAATTTTAACGGGTACTTTTTCAAATGATTCTAGCATAGCAATCGTTTCAATGTTGTAATATAAATATACAAAAAAACGCTCTTTTTTAGGGAGCGTTTTTATAAAATTAGTCTACTTTATTTATCTTAATCATATTGGTCGGTAAATGCAATTGCACTGGTGTACTTCCTGTATTTACGACAATGTCGTCTTTTTTAACAAATCCACTTTCTTTTAAAACTTGAATCTGATCAGTGAATATTTTATCCAAGCTCTCTTCTTTGTCATAATAAAATGCCTTTACGCCCCAGCTTAAACTTAATTGATTCACTAAACTTTTTTCTTTTGTGAAAATGAATAATGGCGATTTTGGTCGGAAGCTACTCAGCATAAATGCGGTATAACCACTTTGTGTCATACCCACTAAACCTTGTGCATTTGCATCCTCAGCTAACTTACATGCATTATAACATAAAGCGTCGCTTATAAATGAAGGAGAATGTGGTTGAGGTTTTAAATCCTCTGATCTGTTGTAATTGTAACCATATTGCTCAACTTCAGAAATAATTTTACGCATGGTTTCAATTACCAATACGGGGAATTGACCAGTTGCTGTTTCACCACTTAACATTACAGCATCAGCACCTTCGATTACTGCATTGGCAACGTCAGTAATTTCTGAACGGTTTGGTTTAACACGGTCAATCATAGATTCCATCATTTGTGTTGCCACAATTACTGGCTTAGCTCTGTGTATACATTTTTTAATAATCTCTTTTTGGATCAAAGGAATTTTTTCAACTGGTAATTCAACTCCTAAGTCACCTCTTGCAACCATAATACCATCACTCGCCACAATAATATCACGTAGGTTAACAATGGCTTCAGGCATTTCAATTTTAGCAATGATTTTTGATTTGCTTTTGTGCTTGTTTAAAATGTCTCTTAACATTTCAATGTCTGCAACACGCTTCACAAAACTCAATGCAACCCAATCTAATTCTTCTTTAATAATAAATTCGGCATCAATTAAATCTTTCTCAGTTAATGCTGGAAGTGAAATTTTTGTATCTGGTAAGTTCAATCCTTTTTTGGAAGATATGATACCACCTAATGATACCGTTACTTTAACATCATTATTGGCTTCAATACTTTTTACTTTTACTTCAATTTTACCATCATCAATCATAATTGTATTGCCTACTACAACATCACCTGCAAGGTTAGGGTAGGATACGTATATTTTTTCCATGGTACCAACGCACTTTTCATTTGTTAATGTAAGTACATCACCCACTTTTACTTCCAAACGATTATTTTCAATTTCACCAACTCTTAATTTCGGCCCTTGTAAGTCACCTAAAATGGCAACTGTCAATCCAAGTTCTTTATTAATGCCACGAATATTATCAATAATTTTTTTCTTGTCTTCATGACTACCATGAGAAAAATTTAATCGAAAAACATTCACCCCTGCAATCACTAAGGCTTTAAGTTGATCATAAGTTTCACATGCTGGGCCTACAGTTGCTACAATTTTTGTTCTGTGGTGTATTTGCTTTAAGTTTTGTTCGCTCATTTTATTTTTGGGGTTATTATTTATTTTTTATTTACTATAACTAGCTGGCTAAAATTTTCACTATTCTTAGCCATTCTTCTGAAATTTTTTGTTTTGCTTTTACAGCATTATCCAATGGTGTGTATTTCATTTTATTGTCTTCAATACCAACCATTACATTGTGCGTTCCATTTAATAAACACTCAACAGCGTGATAACCCATTCTGCTAGCAATTAAACGGTCTAAACAACTAGGAGCACCGCCTCTTTGAATATGTCCTAAAATACAAACACGAATGTCAGCATTTGGTAATCGTTGTTTCAAGAAATCACCCACTTCATTGCCGCCTCCAAATTCATCACCTTCGGCAACTACAATAAGGTTTACTAATTTTTTTCTTTTCTCTTTTTCAGTAAGTGAACTTACCAAAGCTTCCATATCAGTTTTAGATTCTGGAATTAAAATATTTTCAGCGCCTGTAGCTATACCGCTATGTAAAGCAATATAACCTGCATCGCGTCCCATTACTTCTACAACAAATAAACGATCATGTGCGTCAGCAGTGTCTCTGATTTTATCAATTGCTTCAACGGCTGTATTTACTGCGGTATCAAAACCAATAGTGAAATCGCTACCAGCAATATCCTTATCAATAGTACCTGGTAAGCCAATACATGGGATATCAAATTCATTGCTAAATTTTTGAGCTCCTTTAAAACTACCATCACCACCTATGACAACGATACCGTTAATGCCTCTTTTTTTAAGATTATTATAAGCTATTTGACGTCCCTCAGGAGTAAAGAAATCCTTACTTCTAGCCGTTTTTAAAATGGTACCACCTCTTTGTATAATATTGGCAACTGACTTTGAATCCATTGGGAAAATATCGTCTTCAATCATGCCATTGTAACCGCGTGTAACACCATATACCTCTAATCCATGGTAAATTCCTGTTCTTACTACTGCTCTTATTGCAGCATTCATGCCTGGTGAGTCTCCTCCTGATGTTAATACTGCAATTTTAGTAACTTTTTCTACTGACATAATTGGTTCAATTGTACTTTAATGTATTGATTTACAATCGTAAATCAACTGACTATTGTCTAAACGGAGCCCCAAATTTAATCAATTGAAGGCAATTTTCAACGATATCGTTTCCGATGTGGGTATTTTTCTGCTCATTTGCAATCAATTGTTAGTATTATTCATACAATAATCATTTTTTGAATTTGTTTTATGAGTAAATTGATACAAATTAAACATATGAAGAAATTATTTAAATTATCATTTTTGGCAGTTTTATGGAGCTTTTCTATAGGCTATATAACTGCCCAAGAAAATACAGGGTATCAAGTTCCACCCAAAATAATCGCTGACTTATTATTAGCGGCACCTACACCTGCGATTAGTGTAAACGGGAATGCTAAGTATATGTTAGTAATGGAGCGAAATTCTTATCCAACGGTCGAAGAATTGGGTCAGCCTGAACTAAAAATAGCAGGACTTAGGATTAACCCATTAAACGCATCTTTAACCAGACAAACTTATATCAATCGCTTAGTATTAAAACAAGTTGGTTCCGATAAAATTATTGATATAAAAGGTATGCCGTTAAATGTATCTGCTTTAAATCCAGTTTGGAATCATGCAGAAAATAAAATTGCATTTTTTAATGTTTCAACCAACAGCGTTGACGTTTATGTAATTGATATTACTACACAATCTTGTAAAAAAATAAATACAGCTGCTGCTAACATCGTTCTAGGTAATACATTAGTTTGGTTAGATGATGCAACAGTGATGTATAAAACAAATGTGAATAATCCAGCAAAAGTGGCCAAAAAACCGATTACGCCAAAAGGGCCGACAGTCCAAGAGAATTTAGGAAAGGTTGCTCCAAGTGTAACCTATCAAGACTTGATTAAGAATCCATTTGATGAATATCTATTTGAATATTTTACGACTGTTCAATTAGTAAAAAATAACAATGGGGTAGAAACAAAAATTGGTAAACCTAGTATCTTATCCAGTATTTCCGTTTCTCCCAATAAACAATATTATTTAACACGCACTTTGAATAAACCTTTTTCCTATTTAGTTCCTTCTTATGGCTTTGCCGCTACATTAGATATTACAGATAATAAAGGAAATTTAGTACATAATTTGGCAACCCTACCTTCTGCTGAAAATACGCCATCAGGTTATGATAATGTACAAAATGTAGCACGCGGTTTTGATTGGAGAAATGATGTTCCAGCAAGTATTGTTTATGCTATGCCATTAGATAGTGGATTAATTAAAAAGAAAGTGCCATTTCATGATGTAGTATATGTTTTAGAAGCGCCATTTAAAGGATCGCCAAAGGAACTTTTTAAAACAGAAAACAGATATAGCAGGACTAATTGGGGAAATGATCAAGTGGCATTAGTGTCAGAACAATTACGTTCTAAACAAAAATATAGAGTGAGTTTGTTTAACAGTAAAACTAATACTATTACTACTTTATATGAAGGTAATAGCACTGACTTATACAATAATCCAGGTAATCCAGTAACCGAAAAAAATAGCTTTGGTGAGGATGTAGTTGCTGTATTAAAAGACGGACAAACCATTATGTTTAACAATACAACTGGTGCTTCTGCAAAAGGTGATTTACCTTATTTAGCAAAGTTTAATTTACAAACAAAAGCTAAAGAAATTTTGTGGAGATGTTCTGAAGATTGTTTCGAATATATTGTTGATGTATTAGATATAAATAATTTAAAAGTCATCACAAGACGTGAAACGGAGAAAGAAGTTCCTAACTATTTTATAAAATCTGGTTCTTCACTAGATCAAAGTCAACCATTAACTAAGTTTTTAAATCCATACATGGGGATGGATGGAGTAACCAAAGAAAAAATTAAATATAAGCGTAAGGACGGTATTGATTTAACCGGTGATTTATACTTGCCTAAAGGTTATGACAAAGCAAAAGATGGCCCATTGCCTGCTTTAATTTGGGCTTATCCTAGAGAGTTTACGAATTCAGCCGATGCTAGTCAAATAAGAGGTAACCAACATAAATTTACCATGCTATCATGGGGTTCACCTGTGTTTTATGTGACGCAGGGATATGCAATTTTAGATAATGCTGAAATGCCAATTGTAGCAACCTCACCTGAGAAAAAACCTAATGATGATTTTGTGAATCAGTTGGAATTGAATGCAGAAGCTGCCATTGATAAATTAGTGGAAATGGGTGTTGGTGATCGCAAGCGCATGGCAGTAGGAGGGCATAGCTATGGTGCATTTATGACAGCTAATTTATTAGCGCATACCAGTTTATTTAAGGCGGGTATTGCACGCAGTGGAGCTTATAATAGAACACTTACTCCTTTTGGATTTCAAAATGAAGAACGTACTTTTTGGCAAGCTCCTCAATTGTATTTAGATATGAGTCCTTTTGCCTTTGCCGATAAAATTAAAGTACCGCTATTAATGACACACGGTGAAATGGATGATAATACAGGTACTTTTCCAATTAATAGCGAGCGTTTATATGCTGCTATTAAAGGACATGGTGGTACAGCAAGATTTGTTTATATGCCATATGAGGCACATGGATACAAGGGAAAAGAAAACGTATTGCATTTATTATATGAGCAAGGTCGCTGGCTGGATAAGTATTTGAAATAGATTTTTTTAAGAAAATAAAAAATCTATTTCAAATACTTATTGTCTAATTGATTTTACTACTTAAACTTAAAAGGGGTTCATCTTTGCAGATGACCCCTTTTTATATGATGTTAAGATAGATTGAAAATTTATATCTCAAATACTTAATTGATTTTACTGCTTACTTGCTGAATCAGCTAAATCGTTAAATGCCATTTCATATTCCTTATTCATTGAACGTATTAATGCATTTTTATCATGATAGCCTTTTTCAATTGCTTGAAATTTGGCTACATCTGAATATATGGTAGGGTCGGCCATTTGTAATTCTATTTCAACTTTTTCTTTATTTAGCGTCTCAATATTATGCTCCAATTGAGTCAATGCTTTTTGTAATTTTTGAATTTGCTTTTGTAATTCTTTGTCAATAGGGGCGGCCGCTGGTGTCGTTTTTACTTCAGTTGCAACAACAGGTGCTGGTTTTGCTTTTTCAGCACTAGTCGTTTTTTTAATTAAATCAGGATTGGCTGCTTTGTTTTTAGCCATTCTTTCTTTCCATTCTAACCATTCATGGTAGTTGCCTTTGAATTCAACTATTTTTTCATCTTCGATCTCCCAAATTTTATTAGCCGTTTTTGATATAAAATAACGGTCGTGACTTACCAAAATAATACTACCGTCATATTTAGTTAAGGCATCGGCAAGTAATTCCACCGTCACCATATCCAAGTGGTTGGTAGGTTCATCGAGCATCAAAAAGTTAGCTTTGCTGATAATGGTTTTTGTCAAAGCAACCCTTGCTTTTTCACCTCCACTTAATACCTTAATTCTTTTGTCTACTTCATCACCTCCAAACAAAAAACAACCTAGTAATGCACGTAATTCTAAATCAGTTTTTTTGGTACCGCATTCCTGAACTTCTTGTAAAATGGTATTGTTTAAATTCAACGATTCCAATTGGTGTTGCGCATAAAAACTTTCATCCACATTATGTCCCCAAACTCTTTCTCCTTGATATTCTTCCATTCCAGCAACAATCCTTAATAAGGTTGATTTTCCCTTACCGTTTGCGCCAATCAAAGCAATTTTATCACCGCGTTCAATTTCAGCAAAAGCATTTTCTAATATTACTTGTTTTGGATAGGACTTACTTACACCTTTTAAATCAACTAAAACTTTTCCAGGTGTTTTGTCTACAGCAAAATTGATTCTAATATTAGGTCTTTCAATTTGAACGTCTTCAATAACATCCAATTTATCCAATCTTTTTTGAATACTTTGTGCAGCAGCTGCCTTGGAAGCCTTTGCCTTAAAGCGTTCAATGAATTTTTCTTGTTGTCTTATATAATCCTGTTGATTTTCAAAAGCTCTTTGTTGAATTTCGACACGTTGTACTTTTTCAACCTCATAATATTCGTAATCGCCAGTATAAAAATTTAATTGTTGTTGGTAAACCTCTACAATTTTGTTTACCATTTTGTTTAAAAAGAATTTATCATGACTTACAATGACAACACTTCCTTTATAGTGTAATAAATATTTTTCCAGCCATTCAATACTTGGCAAGTCCAAGTGGTTGGTAGGTTCATCAAGTAATAATACATCGGGCGCTTGTAAAATCATTTTAGTCAACAAAACGCGCATTCTCCAACCTCCACTAAACTCTTTATAAGGACGGGATAAGTCAGCAGTTGTAAATCCTAAACCATGTAAAACTTCCTCGGCTTTATGTTGAATATTGTATCCATCTAAAACATCAATTTCATGTAAGGCGTCCGTGTATTTAATTAAAATATCATTGTCCTCAGGATTCGCCTCTAATTCAATTCCTAACTGTTCAATTTCTTTTTCTAAGGCACGTACTCTTTCAAAGGCGCCTAAGGCAACTTCAGTGATCGTTTCATTGGTATCAAAACTTAATAAGTCCTGATGTAAATAACCTATGGTCGTATCACGACCTTTTTCAACCGTTCCTTTGCTAGGGGTATATTGTCCTACTAGTAATTTTAATAAAGTCGATTTTCCTGTACCGTTATATCCAATTAAACCAATGCGTTCACCTGGTTGTATGTGCCAAGTGGCATCAGTTACAATAGCTCTAGCACCAAACTCAAATGTTACGTTTTGTAAACCTATCAGCATATTTTTTCAATTCAGAGCGCAAAGTTAGCCTATGATCGGGCTTTTTATGCATAAATTTGATAAAATTATGAGCTGATGTATAAAATTTTGATCTTAATTGTTTGTGTGGGCATAGTTGCATGTAATCAAAGCAACAATAAGCAAACTAGTAATAAAACATGGGTGTATAATGCAAATAACAATAATCCTATTGTCGATGATCAATGTCAGCCCATTTTATTCCAGTATCAAGAATTGTTAAAAGCCTTGAAAAACAAGGATACCAGCTATATGAAATTGGTAGCTAACAATGCCATACAATTAACTGATTCTTTGTCACTCATTAAATTACCTGTTGATACTATTACGCAAAAAATTTGGTCAGACGGATTAGGCAATATCAATGCTGAATTGAGCGGGATGGTTTTGGATAATGAACTTCCAGGATGGGAAGAATTGAAAATGAGTATTAATATGAGCGGCCTTCAAATATTAAATTTATTAGGACAAATAGGGTATAAGGAACGCACTATTTATATTTTCAATACCAATAGTAGTGATCTTGAGGATGGTTATTTTTGGTTTGGGTTGCAAAAAAATAGTAAGAATCCTTTTAATGCTGAAAAAAGTGAAAATACAAGTGCAATGGCCATTTTACAAGAAGACATAAAGTAACTTCCACATTCATTCAATATCAGTTAATTGCCATCGGGCCGGTACTCAATTATAATTTTTGCATTTTTAGTAAAGTCGGTATTGATGAATACCTCTTCGTCAAGTTTAGCGTCTTTATATTTTATCAATGCTGTATTAGGAGGAACCGTTCCTAAATTATTGGCAACAACAATGATTTCATGAAATTTTCGATCTTCCGTAAATGTTAAATCAAAATGAACGGCCTTGTAACTTAATCGGCTCATATCAACCATCAATTTTTTGTTATTATATATAGTGATGGTATCATTATCAATGGTGCCATTATCAAAAACATCAAAGCTGATTGTTTTGCTATTCGTAATTATTTTTTTTACTAAATAATTTTCTCTTGACATCAATACCCATGGAACAATAATGTGTTCATGATTTGGGCTAACCTGCTTTGATACTATAGTTTTTCCAGTTTCTTGATTATTCGAATTAGTGTTTACAATACTAATAATTTGAGGCTTATTGGGTTCGGTTGTTTGCGTATTTAATGCGTTTTTTAATTCGTTATTTGATGCCATTGAATTTGACGCTGCGCTTAATATTTCTATGTTACTAATGGCACTATCTTTAGTCTTAAATTGAATTTTAGAAAGGCTGTTATTAGATGTCTGATTTTTTTGCTTTGTGGTTTTATTGGGGGATTTGATTTTTACAAAAAGCTGATCCTTTGTTAAATAAATACTACCTGTTCCGCAACTATTTCCGCCGATACTGTTTTTAGCTAAATATGTTCCTTGTAAAATTTCTTGTCCATTCAATTGTTCATATCTGAGCAAATTATTCATTAAACAAGTTTGAACACCGGGTTCAATTTTTATTTGATCAAATTTTGTTTCTATAATATTTAGTAACTTATTTTTTGTCGAATAATTTCCCTTTGCGGCGGCAATCGCAATATTTTGATTTGGGAAAGTCGTTACCGTTTTTGCTATAACTTGTTGATTATTTACCTCGATTATATTGATCTCATAGGGGTATGTTTTTTCCCCTAAATTGGTATGAACCGTTAAATAGCCGACCCAATTACCAACTAAAGATTGTGCAAGTGCTGGCTGGCTAAGTGCTAATAATAAAATAATCACAACTATTCTCGGCATGTAACAAATCTAAGAATAAATTGTACTCAAAATCTTAGAATTCATCAACCACTATTTTTTGTTATCTTTACACCCTTATTTAGATACAAATTATGGTTCAAATTCAATTTCCAGACGGTGCGGTTCGTTCTTACGAAAAAGGGATTACTGCATTAGGTATTGCTAAATCCATCAGCGAGGGGTTAGCAAAAAAAGTATTAGCGGCTTCTGTAAATGGTGAAGTATGGGATGCAACTAGGCCCATCATCGCGGATTGTGCTTTAAAATTATTTACCTGGGATGACAACGAAGGGAAAAATACCTTTTGGCATTCATCGGCTCACTTACTTGCGGAGGCGGTTGAAATGCAGTTTCCTGGTGCTAAATTTTGGGTAGGACCAGCACTTGAAAAAGGATTTTATTATGATATTGATTTAGGAGGTAAAACCCTAAAGGAAGAGGATGTTATTATTTTAGAAAAAAAGATGAATGAGTTGGCTAAACAAGCCAATGCTTATATCCGCAAGGAAATGTCAAAGGCTGAAGCCGTTGCTTATTTCACTGAAAAAAATGATGAGTATAAGTTGGATTTATTGTCAGGACTTGAAGACGGAACCATTACATTTTACACACAGGGACAATTTACTGACCTTTGTCGTGGACCACATATCCCAAACACAGGAGCGATAAAAGCGATTAAAATTACCAATATTGCTGGTGCGTTTTGGAAAGGTGATGAGAAAAATAAAATGTTGACACGTGTGTATGGCGTTACTTTCCCAAATCAAAAGGAATTAGACGAGTACTTGTTAATGTTGGAAGAAGCGAAGAAAAGAGATCACCGAAAATTAGGAAAAGAGTTAGGCATTTATACGATGGATGATGATGTGGGACCAGGACTTCCATTATGGATGCCAAATGGAACCATCATTATTGAAGAACTAGAAAACCTAGCCAAAGAAACTGAAGAAGCTGCTGGATACAAGCGTGTGGTTACGCCACATATTGCCAAGGAAAGCATGTACATTACCAGCGGTCACTTACCATATTATCAGGATAGTATGTTTCCTCCAATGGAATTGGATGGCACCAAATATTACTTGAAAGCAATGAACTGTCCGCATCACCATAAAATTTTTGATGCAGAGCCAAAGAGCTACAAGGACATGCCACTAAGACTTGCAGAGTATGGTACTTGTTATCGC
>JACCDI011654776.1_pt1 | contig 16645 bp, 16 predicted proteins | sample 7442791 | NCBI WGS metagenome assembly JACCDI01 (sample SAMN15323434, study PRJNA562643) | freshwater metagenome | isolation source: river surface water | place: USA:Blue River Watershed | collected 2017-08-15 | reverse complement strand
CTCCATATCCAATTCCTGGGAATAAAAAACGCTTCCCTATTCTGTCATCACTTCCAATGCCACGTCTTACCATATCCACATCCGCTCCCATGCGCTCACATAATTGCGCAATTTCGTTCATGAAAGATATTTTTGTCGCAAGAAAACTATTCGCTGCGTATTTCGTTAACTCCGAACTACGCTCATCCATAAATATGACAGGATTACCTTGTCTTACAAATGGTGCGTATAATTCACTCATTAATTTCTTTGCCCTGTCCGATTTTGTACCAACCACCACGCGATCGGGTTTCATAAAATCATCTACCGCCACACCCTCTCTTAAAAACTCAGGGTTACTCACCACATCAAATTCACCTTGGTAGTTTTTTGCAATCGCTGCTTTTACCTTATCAGCAGTACCAACTGGAACGGTACTTTTATTGACAACAACTTTATAGTCATTTAATATTTTACCTAAATGATCCGCTACACCCAATACATATTTTAAGTCAGCACTTCCATCGGCACCAGGAGGTGTTGGTAATGCTAAAAAAATAATTTGAGCATCTACTATCGCCTCCTCTAAGTCAGTCGAAAACTTTAAACGCTCCTCCTTAATATTTCTTAAAAAAATCTTTTCAAGTCCTGGTTCATATATAGTAATTTGGCCAGCACTTAACTTGTCAACCTTTGCTTTATCAATATCTACACAAGTTACCTTGTTACCTGTCTCTGCAAAACAAGTGCCTGTAACCAATCCAACATATCCTGTACCTACAACTGCTATTCTCATTTGTAAATATTATTAATTAAAAAATGATTTAACCCCTTCAACAATATAAGCTAACTGTTCAGCGTCCATCTCAGTGTGAATGGGTAATGAGCAAACACATGGCGTTAATGCATTTGTAACTGGCAAATCCAAGTGATTATTATTTTGTCCACCGAACATTTTTTGTAAATGTCCCGGCACTGGATAATAAATCATACATGGAATATCCTTGGCTCCTAAATGTGCAATAAATTTATCTCTATCCACTCCTTTTAACTGCATGGTATATTGATGAAAAACATGTGAAGTATAGGGAGCTGTTGCAGGTGTTACAATTTGTGTAATACTTGAAAAAGCATCTGAATAATATTTTGCGACTGCTTGTCTTGCCAAATTATACTCATTTAAATGCGCCAACTTAATATTTAAAATTGCTGCTTGTATAGAATCTAATCTTGAATTACAACCTACAACATCATGATAATATCTTTCTGACTGACCATGATTGGCAATCATCGCCATTTTATCGGCCAACACTTTATCATTGGTAAACAACGCACCTCCGTCTCCAAAAGCACCTAAATTTTTACTAGGATAAAATGAAGTAGCCCCAATATGCCCAATCGTTCCTGTTTTCTTTTTGGTACCATCCGAGAAAGTATAGTCGCATCCAATAGCCTGCGCATTGTCTTCAATAACATAAATATTATGCTGTTTTGCGATAGCCATAATTTGTTCCATTGGCGCAGCTTGACCATATAAATGCACCGGTACAATTGCTTTTGTTTTTGGCGTAATCGCTTTTTTCAAACTTTCAATATCCATACAATAAGTAACTGGATCAACGTCTACAAAAACAGGAGTTAACTTTAGCAAGGCCACTACCTCGGTTGTTGCGATATAAGTAAATGATGGAGTTATTACTTCATCCCCTGGTTGTAAGTTTAAAGCCATCATTGCAATTTGCAAGGCATCAGTTCCGTTTGCACAAGGAATCACATGTTCAACCCCTAAATAGGTGCCTAAATGCTGTGTAAAATCCTTAACAGCTTTTCCATTGATATAGGCCGCTGAATCCAATACATCATGTATAGCAGCATCTACTTGATCCTTAATGGCCAAATACTGCGTTTTGGTGTCAACCATCTGAATTTTTCGCATCCTATAAATTTTAGCAAAATTACAATAAAAAGACTGATTTTTGCCCTCAGAACCCCCTTTCCATGTTATTGTATAAACTATTCTTATTTACATATCCTAAAGTAGCTAAATGGCTTGGTTTATTTAACCAAAAAGCTAAACAGTGGACTATTGGACAAAATCAGGTTTGGGAGGAAATATCGGAAAAACAAAAACAATTATCAGTATCCCCAGTTATTTGGTTTCATGCAGCTTCATTTGGTGAATTTGAACAAGGGTTGCCTATTATTGAGGCAATCAAAATAAAACACCCACAATATAAAATTTGGGTTACATTTTTCTCACCCTCTGGCTATTTATATCGAAAAAATGATCCTTCTGTTGACGCGGTTACCTACCTTCCTTTTGATAGCCCAGAAAATGCTGCTAGATTTATAAATATGGTTAACCCCAAATTAATTGTATTTATTAAATATGAGTTTTGGTTTTACTATTTAACAGAAGCAAAAAATCGACAAATACCTATCATATTAGCATCTGCCATATTTAGACCCAACCAAATATTTTTTAAATGGTATGGTGGTTTTTATAAAAAAATGCTTTCCCTATTCTCAAGTATACTTGTCCAAGACGAAGAAATGTATGAATTAGTTGCACCCTTAATTAAAAAAACCAGACTATTCATAAGTGGAGACACCCGTTTTGACCGAGTTTATAATACATCGAAGGAATTGAATTCAATTGACTGGATGCAGCAACTTAGTGGTCATAAAAATATAATTGCAGGTAGCACCTGGAAGGAAGATGAACTTATACTTTTTAAAACAACTGCCCACTTTACTCAATTTAATTGGATTATTGTGCCGCATCATGTTGATCAAAAAAGTATTGCATCAACTAAGAAAATTTTTACAAATGCCATTACCCTCACCGAACTCTTAAAAAGTGAAATAACACATACAAAACCAATTGTATTGATCGTTGATAAAATTGGATTGCTAAGAACTTTATATCAATACGCACATATAAGTTATGTTGGTGGTGGTTTTGGTAAAGACGGTGTTCATAATGTACTAGAACCTGCTGCTTTTGGCATTCCAGTTATTTGGGGTTACAATGACGCTAAGTACAAGGAGGCTATAGGTTTAAGAAAAAATAATGGAGGTTTTCATATTAAAAATGAGGCTGAATTAGTGATGCATTTAAATGAATTATTGAACACTTCGGGTTGTTATGAACTTGTATCTAACAATGCTAGCAGTTATATCCTGAATCATACAGGCGCCACCAAAAAAACAATGAAAGAAATTGACATACAATTAGACAAGCCTTAAGCAAGTATTGTTTACTTTTGTGTCCATTACATGATAAATTATAATTAAGAAAGAAAATGTTTATTGAACAAAATATTAGAGGAGAAAAAAGAGGATTTATTGAAGTCATCTGTGGCAGCATGTTTAGCGGCAAAACCGAGGAATTAATAAGACGATTAAAACGCGCAAAAATTGCGAACTTAAATGTGGAAATTTTCAAGCCCGCTATTGATACAAGATATGATCAAAATAAAGTTGTGAGTCATGATGCAAATTCAATTCACTCAACGCCTGTAGACCATTCAAGTAAAATATTACTACTTGCAGAAAACGCAGAAGTAGTTGGAATTGATGAAGCGCAGTTTTTTGATGAGGATGTTATTCGCGTTGCTGAACAATTAGCAATGCAAGGTAAAAGAGTGATTGTTGCAGGATTAGATATGGACTATTTAGGCAAACCATTTGGCCCCATGCCCCAGTTACTTTCTATTGGTGATTTTATTACCAAATTACACGCCATTTGTGTGCAGTGTGGTCATTTAGCTAATATATCCTATCGTACAAGTGAGGAAGATGGCACTGTTGTTTTAGGGGAAAAAAATAATTACGAACCAAGATGCAGAATATGCGCGAGCAAGTAAAAAATATATTTACACTCTTGAAAAAAGATATGCTTTTGGAATTTCGCCAGCAGTATACTTTTTTTGGAATTTTACTTTATATCGCATCCACTACATTTGTTATTTATTTAACCATGGGGCAACCAGACGACAGAGTTTGGAATGGCCTATTTTGGGTGATTTTATTATTTATTTGTATCAACGCAGTAGCAAGAAGTTTTTTACAAGAAGGACGAGGTCGAATGCTGTATTTTTATACGATTGCTAGCCCAATTCATTTTATTTTATCTAAACTCATTTACAATAGCATATTAATGGTACTAATGACAGGCTTAAGCTTATTGCTTTTTACACTGTTGTTAGGAAATCCATTACAACATAGCTTGTTGTTTTTTGGAATTAGTTGCTTAGGTGGGATAAGTTTAAGTCTTGTATTTAGTTTTCTTGCAGCCATTGCCGCTAAAGCACAACAACCATCGGCTATCATGGCTATTTTAGGCTTCCCATTAATCATTCCGCAAATACTAATTTTAATGCGCATCGCAAATATCGCTTTTGCCGATGTTGTTCAAAATGGCTTACCTCAATTGGTATTTATGTTAATAGGATTTGATATTATGATAGTAGCACTCGCCTACATACTGTTTCCATTCCTTTGGAAAGATTAGAATTGCAAATGGCGAACGGTTTGTCCGTTATTAATTAATTGCTTTAAAGAGTCAACCCCAATTTTTAAATGTCTTTCTACAAATTGTGCGGTTACCTTACTATCACTTGCTTCTGTTTTTACACCTTCAGGGACCATCGGAGAATCACTTACTAATAATAAGGCCCCAGTAGGAATTTTATTATAAAACCCAACCGTAAATATGGTAGCCGTTTCCATATCAATTGCATAAGCACGAAGTTTCGTCAAATATTCTTTAAAATCATCATCATGCTCCCAAACACGTCTATTGGTTGTATATACAGTACCAGTCCAATAATCAACATTGTTATCACGAATGGTTGTTGAAATTGCTTTTTGCAAAGCGAATGCAGGAAGTGCTGGAACCTCAGCTGGGAAATAGTCATTTGATGTACCTTCTCCCCTTATTGCTGCTATTGGTAAAATTAAATCCCCAATTGAATTCCTTTTTTTCAATCCACCACATTTACCTAAAAACAAAACTGCCTCTGGTTGAATAGCAGTTAATAAATCCATAATGGTTGCCGCACCTGGACTTCCCATTCCAAAATTAATAATGGTGATGCCATCAGCAGTTGCACACTGCATAGGCCTGTCTCTACCTATCACTTCTACTCCATTCCACTCAGCAAACTTATTTACATAGTTGCTGAAATTGGTTAATAAAATATACTTACCAAATTGATCTAAACTTGCACCAGTGTATCTTGGCAACCAGTTATTTACAATTTCTTCTTTCGTTTTCATAAGCTTTTTTTTTAACCTATACCAAATCTCTACTTATCTTTAGCACAGGTTACTACTTAAAATTACAAATTTTATCGGACATACAAATAATGGAAATTAATTACCCAAAATACGCTTTTAAAATTCGCCCCAACGAACCTGAAAATAATGGAGGAGTTTCCAAGGGTCAAGCAAAAGATCAAATATTCGATCCTTTCAGAAAAAAATGGGTTGCGCTAACACCTGAAGAATGGGTACGACAAAATATTTTACAATACATCCATCAAGTTTGTCATTATCCTGCATCCCTAATCGCTGTTGAAAAATCAATTCAATTAGGCGAACTCACTAAAAGGTTTGATATATTAATTTACAAACAAGATAAACCTTGGATGATTATTGAATGTAAGGAAGCTAATGTAGCCATCAACGACAAAACCATTGCTCAATTATATCAATACCAACAAGTATTAGAAGCTCAATATTTATTTGCTACTAATGGTCATGAAACAATTGGCGCACAAATAATAACGGGGAAACTGCATGCACTGCAAAATTTCCCCGCTTATATATAATTGATAATTTCGTTACAATTAATAAAACATAAAAACATTTTCCTACTATGGGAAAATACCTAATTCAGCATAAGAAGTACCCACTTTGTTAATCGCGCAAACATAAGCTGCTGTTCTCATATCTGGTATTGTAGGGTTAGCATTCCAAATTTCCATAATCTCCTTAGTTGCTGTAATCATGGTTTCCTCCAATCCACTATGCACTAAATCAATTTCATCTGGACCATGTGCAATAACTAATTTTTCAGCGTTTGTTACTTGCTTGCCTGTTAGATCTTCAATTTGTTTTAAAATTTGCATGTTGGCATTTTCTGTAAATCGCTTTTCCAAACGTCCATAACGAACGTGACTTAAATTCTTTAACCACTCAAAATAAGAAACTGTTACCCCTCCCGCATTTAAGTACATATCAGGAATGACTAAAACTCCTTTTTTCGCAAATATATCATCCGCTTCTGGTGTTAAAGGACCATTTGCAGCTTCTCCAATTATTTTTGCTTTAATACGTGGTGCATTATTGCCATCGATAACATTTTCTAATGCTGCAGGAATTAAAATATCACATTCCATTTCTAATGCATCACTACTCTTTTCAATATTAGTAGCTCCTGGAAAATTTAAAATACTTCCAGTTGCTTTACGATGTTGAAATACGTCCTCTTCATTTAAACCATCTTTACAGTAAATTGCTCCTTCATATTCTGCGATAGCAATTACTTTAGCACCATGCTCTCTAAAAAACTTCGCTGTGTAATAACCCACATTACCCAAGCCTTGAACAATTACATTCTTATTTTCAATGCCTACTGTCAAGCCTACCTTTGCCATCACATCAGGCATTAAACAAACTTCTCTTACACCATAAAATACGCCTAAGCCTGTCGCTTCCTTACGTCCTCTTACGCCACCTAATGAAATAGGCTTACCCGTTACACAACCGGCAGCATCAATCTCACCTGGCTTTAATGATTGGTAAGTATCAACTATCCAAGCCATTTCTCGCTCACCTGTTCCATAATCTGGCGCAGGCACATCAATACCAGGACCTATGAAATTTTTCTTTACTAACTCAGATGTATATCTTCTGGTTATCTTCTCTAATTCATACGGACTTAAAGTTCTTGGACTAATTTTAATACCCCCTTTAGCACCGCCAAAAGGCACATTAACACTCGCACACTTATACGTCATCAATGCAGCTAATGCCATCACCTCATCCTGATTCACTGCCATACTAAAACGAATACCACCCTTACAAGGTGATTTATGTTGAGAGTGTTGAACACGATATGCCTCAATAACTTCAATGCGTCCATCGTCCATCTTTACAGGAAATTTCATGCTGTAAACACTGTTACAGGCCTTGATTTGTTCTAAAATTCCCGTTTCCCATTTTGTAAACTGTGATGCTTTATCAAAACTTCTTTCCACACTTTGAAAAAAACTGTAATCTTTTTCTATTGACATAAACTTCGTTTTTAATTTATAATTAATTATTATTTTTTTTCTATTTGACCAATTTTACGATCAATACTTGAAACATATAGAAACAAACCAATTAAAATGATTGAAACAATGGTCATCACTAAATATATTTTCCCATCTTGAACCATAATGCTTTCATTATTGGCAACCTTTGATTGTAATAAACTGAACATATAAATATTATTATTTTGATTATAAAATTGAATGATTATAAAAGACCCTCTTTCTTTAACTGTAGTAATTGCAAGCGAATTTTTAACGTGCTTATCCAAACACCTAATAATGTCCAACCAATAACTGCAGGATAAAAAACAGTTCGCATGCTGGCTGTCATATCCTTTCCATTCATTCCGGGATTCCCTTCACTACCCTGTCCACCAGGATGTAATGATTCCGTAAGTCTTGGTAAAATCCAAAGTGTTGGGAATAACATAAAAAATGAAAAAATATTATAAACAGCTGATAATCTTGCACGTTTTTCAATATCAATCAAACTACCGCGCAATACGAAATAGGCAAAGTATATAAGCAATGCAATGGCTGCTCCATTTTGTTTTGGATCACCCACCCATGGACTACCCCATTGATAATTTGCCCAAAAAGCACCAGTTATAATTCCTAATGTTCCAAAAACTAATCCCATTGATGCAAATGCATATGAATAAACATCATCAATGATATTGCCTGTACGTAAATATTTAATTGCATATACCAATGAAACAAATAATAAAATCATCATTCCAAACCACATGGGTACGTGGAAAAAAAAGTTTCTAATGGACTCCTTCATTCGATCGTCTAATTTGGGAATTTTTACCAAAAATCCATAAGTACATGTGTACAATAACAATACAAAAGATAAAACCTTCCACCATTTAGCTCTAAGCATAATTAATTGTTTTTAGACCAAGCGACCATTAAACTAACAATTGTTTGCAAACTTACTATTTTTTGCAGAAAATGGTCAATTTTGGGTTAAATACTTGTAACACAAAATTACTGCTAAAGTTGTACATTTGCCTCCATAATTTTCATGCCGTAACATGAAGCGAACTGCCCCGTAAGGCTGTAGTAAACTTAATGTGGCTATCACCAAAAAAATAGACACAAATGAAACTTTCACAATTTAGGTACGATCTTCCCTTAAACCTGATCGCACAGTATCCAACCAAGCGTAGAGAAGACAGCCGATTGATGGTGGTAAACCGTCAAAATGGTCACATGGAAAATCGTAATTTCTCTGACTTATTAGAGTATTATGATGACAAAGATGTTTTTGTAGTGAATAACACCAAAGTATTCCCTGCAAGAATGTATGGCCGTAAAGAAAAAACGGGTGCTAAAATTGAAGTTTTTTTACTGCGTGAATTAAACAAACCAAACCGCCTTTGGGATGTTATTGTTGATCCCGCAAGAAAAATAAGGGTTGGAAATAAATTATATTTTGGTGACAACGAAGAACTAGTAGCTGAAGTCATTGATAATACAACAAGCCGTGGTCGTACCATTCGTTTTTTATGGGATGACGATGATGAAAGCTTCAAAAAAATGTTAGAATTTTTAGGTGAAACACCTTTGCCTAAATATATTAAACGCAAACCAGACGAAGAAGATAAAGAGCGCTATCAAACAGTGTATGCAAAGCATGAAGGTGCTGTAGCTGCTCCTACTGCTGGCTTACACTTTAGTAAAGAGCTTATTAAAAGATGTGAAATATTAGGTGTACGTTTTGCAGAAGTTACACTTCACACAGGCCTTGGTACATTTAGACCCATCGAAGTAGAAGACTTAAGCAAACACAAAATGGATGCTGAGTATTACCAAATTACAGAGGAAGCTTGCAATATTGTAAATAAAGCCAAACAAAATGGCCGTCGTATTTGCTCAATTGGCACCACCACCATGCGTGCTATGGAAAGTAGCTTTACTGCCGAAAAATTATTGAAGCCTAGTGAAGGATGGACCAACCACTTTATTCACCCTCCTTATAATTTTAACGTAGCAGATAGCCTTGTAACCAACTTCCATTTACCTAAAACAAGTTTACTTATTATGACTTGTGCTTTTGCAGGTTATGATTTAGCTATGGAAGCGTACAAAAAAGCAATCAAAGACAAATACCGTTTCTTTAGTTACGGTGATGCGCTATTGATTATCTAATGATGATCATCTAATTGATTAGAAAAATTCTTATATAAAAACCTAGCTGGCTTCTACTAATAACTGAAGTTTAGCTAGGTTTTTTTCCATTAGGGTACCTAGTATTTTATCATTCATTAAAGAGCTTAAACGCTCCCATGGGTACCACTTTACGTCTTGCTCAAATTGCCACTGAACAATGGTAACAGCCTGTCCTGGATTGTAAATAAACCTAAATTTAGTGGTATAATTAGCTTCGTTGGTTTTCCAATTGGCAACAATTAAACTGTCAGAAACACTTATAATTTGAACTGTTTGCTTTTGCTGTAAAGTTGCACTATCCATGCCTTCCATCCATAAATGCCACTGCTGCTTATTTTGCACAAGCGGCAAAATAATGGCAGGCTTTGCTTTGATATTTACTGCTCGTGAAACAACATTATGAGCAGGTAAGAGCAAGCCACCAAGGGTAAATAAAACAAAGAAAACAACTACACTTATAAGCCCTAACTTAATAAAACGCATATCAATCCCATTTAAATGTTTTAAAAGCAACCGCATACACACCTACAATCCATAGGCCCAGTATCAACAACTCTTTACTACAAGCTGCCAAAGAAGCACCTTCAAAAGCGATATTTCGCATGGCGTTATTAAAGTGTGTTAAAGGAAGTGCATTACAAATAGGTTGCAGCCATGTTGGAAAAGCATCTACCGAAAAAAATGTACCCGCCAATAGAAACTGAGGAAGTGTAAACAAATTTGCAAATGGAGGTATGGTGCTCTCGTTTTTAGCAAGCCCACTCACGATAAATCCAAATCCCATAAATAAGATTAGGGCTATAAAACTAAGCAGCATGATGGTTAAAAAAGTAGAGATGCCATGCACAAGTGTAAATCCAAATGCAAAATGACCAACCCCGATAACAATAATGGCTGTCAAAAGCTGAAATATAACTCTACTAAGCGCCTCTCCTAACACAATATAGGCACGTTTAATAGGCGTTGCGTAAAACCGTTTTAATACAAGCTGTTGACGCAGGTTAAAAAATAAAAAAGCAACCCCAAAAACGCCAGAACTTAATAAAGAAAAACCTAGCTGACCAGGCAAGATAAAATCAATGGTTTTATATGCCCTTCCGGGTATTTGCGTTATGGTAGCATTAACAGTTGCAACCGTTTGATTGGTGGCAAAATATTTTTGATTCAACCCTGCTATTACCCCATTTAAAATGGACTGTAATAACTGAATGTTTTGAGGCATAACCGCACCTGAACTTTTAATTTGAATGGCATAAGCTGGACTCAATAAGCCCGTTTTAACTACGGCTACCTGGGCTGTAATTCTACCTTTTTCGAGCTCCTGTTGTAAAGTATCAGCACTACCCGTTACAATTTTAATACTGCTCAGATTGGTTAGCGCCGCATATACAGGGCTAGTAGTATCTGAAATAGGATCGATTGCTATTTTAACAGACTGCTTACCATTACCTCCTCCTATAAAACCAAAAACTAAAATAAAAATGAGTGGAAATGCAATACTAAAAACCACTGCAGACGGGCTACGCAAAATAGCTTTTAAGCTACCCTTTGTAATGGCCAGCATGGCGCGTATTTGACTATAGTTTGCAGACATAAAATCTATTAATGAACGTTAACCGCGTAAGGCATTTTTGCTTGCGGAACACCTACCATTGCTTTTACTTTTTTAACCTCTTGTAACATCATAAATTGTTCTGCCCCAAGTTCAGTTTCAACCAAACGCATTGATATACTATGTTTATAATTATTAAAAAGCTGTTCAATGATATTCTTTTTTTCGGGGTATTCTTTAATCCTGTAGCTTTTAACTTTTGCCATAGAAGAAGCAGCAGCAATAGCATCAGAAAGCGTTCCAATTTCATCAACTAGACCTACCGCCTTACCTCTTGTACCTGTCCATACACGACCTTGCGCAATACTATCAACGTATACCATATCTTTTTTACGCCCTTCAGACACACGTGTTTTAAAAGTATGATAAATAGAATCTGTGGATGATTGAAAAAACTTTTTTTCAGGCTCCGTTAATGCACGGTCCATACTACCCATATCAGCAAATGGCCCTGTCCTCACTCTATCAGTTGTAATACCTATTTTATTTTTCAAGAAAGATTCTATATTAGGCACAATACTAAATACGCCAATTGAACCCGTTATGGTAGATTCATTGGCAAATACTTTATTGGCGTTACAAGCAATATAGTAGCCACCTGATGCAGCAACATTTCCCATTGACACAACAACCGGTTTTTCTTTTTTAGCGAGACTTACTTCTCTCCAAATAACATCACTTGCGAGTGCACTACCGCCTGGAGAATTAACTCGAAGCACAATAGCTTTAACTGATTTATCTAAACGCGCTTTTCTAATAAGCTCTCTATAATCGTCGCTAGCTACTTGATCATCTGTTCCTGTTCCACCAACAATGTCACCACTTGCATAAATGATAGCGATTTTTTCAGACGCGCTTGACTCATTGATGGTAACCGCTTTTGCATATTCACCAAAATAAACAAAATTGATTTTTGAATTAACAGGTAAATTTAACCTACCCGTAATTTCAGTTTTTAATTGATCGTCATATTTTAAACCATCCACCAAGTTGTACCTAAGCGCATCTGATGCTGTTTGAATTTTTCCTTCAACGGCTAAAGACCTTAATAAGGCTGTATCTATATTTCTTGCAGAAGCAGTTTGATATAAAAACTGATTGTACAAATCCCCTAACCAAACGCTAGTTTGAAGTCTATTGGCATCTGTCATTTGTGTTTCTCTAAGTGGCTCTGTTGCACTTTTAAATTTACCCGCATAAAATATTTGAGGCTTGATTTCAAGTTTATCCAACATGCCTTTTAAGAATAGTAAATTACTAGAAAATCCAGCCCATTCTAACCCGCCCTGCGGATGCACAAAAATCTTTTGTGCCACATTTGCTATTGAATACCCTTTTTGGGTGATTGTTTCGCCATAGGCAACAACAAATTTTTTGGTCTTTCTAAAATCAAGTAGCGCCTTTCTTATTTCTTCAGAAGCCGCAAATCCGTTTACATTGTTACTCGCTAAAATATAAATTCCTTCAACATTTGGATCTTGCTTTGCGTGCTCTATAAGTTTTACCATTTCAAATAATGATGGCGTTTCCCACTCATCATCACCAGACAAGGAAGCAAAAGGATTTTCTTGAACACGCTCTTTAAAGGGTTTAGACAAGTCCAATACAAGAACCGCATCGGCTCCAATCGTTGGCTTGTCTGAACTTGAAGCTGATGCCGCAAGACCAATTAACACCATAACACCAAGGATTGAAAAAACAATTAATGCTAAAAAACTGGCAAAAAATATTTTAAAAAAACTCTTCATAGAAATAGGTTAAAATAAAAGATGAACAATATTGTTCACAACTGTATTTAAAGACGTGAAATTAAAGATATTTGAGGCGATAAATGGGGGAATTTATGAACACAGCATATTTACTGATAGGCGGAAATTTAGGTGACCGAGCGGCATATTTGCATATGGCTCAAACCAAAATAGCAGATACCTGTGGCAATATCACAAATACCTCTTCGATTTATGAAACTGCGGCATGGGGCAATACCAGCCAACCCTCCTTCTATAATCAAGCGATTGTTGTATCCACCACGCTATCACCAGAAGCGCTTATGGATCAATTATTGTCAATAGAGCTAGAAATGGGCAGGGTTCGCGACCAAAAATATGGCCCTCGAACCATCGATTTAGACATCTTAATGATTGACGGGCTGGTATTCAATACAGAAAAATTAACCATACCCCACCCTCAAATGCACAATCGCCGATTTGCCTTACTACCAATGGTAGAAGTTGCTCCAACCTTGAAACACCCTTTATTGGACCAATCAATTGAGGATTTATTGCAAAACTGCCCAGACACACTTGATGTGCAAAAAAAATAACGGTAAAAGCCAAGTTCGGCTTTATTTTTACCCATTGAGAAAGAACGTTTATGAAGCATCAGTTTATTACAATTGAGGGAAATATTGGCGCTGGTAAAACCACGCTTTCAAACATACTGGCACAAAAATTAAATGCAAAACTGATACTAGAACAATTTGCCGACAACCCTTTTTTGCCAAAATTTTATGAAAAGCCGGATCAATATGCTTTTCCTTTGGAACTGTTTTTTATGGCAGAACGCTATAAACAACTCAAGGATTTTTTACATACGCAAGACTTATTTCAAGAGATAACCATATCCGATTATTTATTTACAAAATGCTTATTGTTTGCAAAAGTAAATTTGCCTGACGAAGAGTTTAGACTCTATCAAAAACTATTTGATATCATTCATCAACAAATAAGTTTTCCAGATATTTTAATTTACCTACACGCACCGGTTCAAAAGCTTCAGGATAATATCAAAAAGAGAAATAGAAGCTATGAACAGGATATTAAAGATGATTACCTTTTTAATTTACAAGAAACCTACACTAGTTATATCAAGCAACACAATATAAAAACCATATTTATTGACGCCAGCAACGCAGATTTTATTGGCAATGAGGCGCATGTTCAAGTGGTTTTAGATGCCTTAGAAAAAGACTTGCCACAAGGTCAACATTATTTTAACCTTCCATAATAACAAAACCCATTCATGCAATCAGAAGCAACTTCAACCATCAGCAAACATGACCCGTTTGAAGCCATGCGCATTGAAGAATTTAGGTTTTTAATGTTTGGAAGATTCCTGTTTATCATGGGTCTACGAATGATGGGAACTTTAGTTGGCTGGTGGATTTACGAACTTACCAACGAACCATTTGCCATTGGACTTATTGGACTTTCTGAAGTTATCCCTGCCGTTTCATTATCACTCTATGCTGGGCATATTATTGATATCAGCGAAAAACGAAAACTACTACTCACGGGTGTAGTATTGTATTTTACCTGTGCATTGTTTTTGTTGTTACTTTCTACCAGTTTTACGGCAGGTCAATTAAGCAAACATTGGATTGCATTTAGCATATACTTTGCCATATTTTTTACCGGCATTTTTAGATCATTTACGGGACCAACATTTGGAACCATTTTGTCTGCGATTGTTCCTAAAAAAACAATTCAAAATGCAACAACCTGGGGACAGGGCGTATGGTTAGGCGCTTCGGTAACAGGTCACGCCATTGTTGGCTTTTTAATTGCCATGCTTGGCAATACTGGATCTTTGGCCATTATATGCACCCTTGTGTTTGCAGGATACTTATGTATGCTAAAACTTAAACCCAAGCCTTCACTCAACGAGCCTGGCGAGAAAAAAACATTGGAAAGTGTAAAAGAAGGGCTTAGGTATGTATATCAAACCAAAGAATTATTTGGCGCACTAAGCCTCGATTTATTTGCTGTTTTATTTGGCGGCGCCGTTGCTATGATCCCTGTTTTTGCTAAAGATATTTTAAAAGTGGGCCCTATTGGATTTGGATGGCTTAACGCGGCCTCCGATATTGGATCCGTTGTTGTGATTGTATTATTAACGGTATTCCCACTCAAAAAAGCACAAGGCAAAAAACTTCTCATTTCAGTTGCGTTGTTTGGCATTTGCATTATTGTATTTGCTTTATCTAAACTCTTCTGGCTCACATTTGCCGTATTATTAATAAGTGGCATTGTAGATGGAATTAGCGTGGTTATTAGAGGCACCATCTTACAACTCAAAACGCCCGACAATATGCGCGGGCGTGTGATGAGTGTAAATTCAATGTTTATTAATAGCAGCAATGAATTTGGCCAGTTTGAAAGTGGCGTAGCTGCAAAAATGATGGGCGTTGTTCCCAGCGTAGTTTTTGGCGGATGTATGACACTTTTAGTGGTAGTAATTACTTGGTTTAAAGCACCTACCTTAAAAGAAATGGAATACTAATCCGGTATCACTAATTTATTATTTGTTCTGTTTACATCAGCCATTCTCAACGATGGATCAATTTCAATAGACTTGATATCTTTAATGGCTTTTGAAATACCCAATTGATATACTGGGTCTACCCATTTCCATTCAGTATGAACGGTACGCGGTACAGCAGTTTCCTGTGGCTTTTCACCAAATTGTAAATTTAGCGGCACATAATGCATTTCTTGAGAACCATCTTTGTACGTGATCAATACATCGATAGGCATTGGCATTTTACCAACACGCTTAATGGTAATGTTTGTTTTATCCTGAACAAGATTGATATCCCCTACTGCATAATCAATTGTTTTTGTAGAATTAATCCAATACTCTTTGTACCAATCAAGTTCTAGTCCGCTTCTTTTTTCGGCAACCCTAATAAAATCATTTGGATTGGGATGCTTAAAGCGCCATGCATTGTAGTAATCAATTAACACATGATCTCTTACAGAGTCTCCTATTATGTAACCCAATTGGCTCATAAATACAGCGCCTTTACTATACGCAGAAGTGCTATATGCTAAGTTGGTATTATAATGATCCGAATGTGTACTTGCAGGTTCGTCAAAAGGGCTTTTTGTTAAACTAATATAACTTCTATAAGAACCTTCGAAAGGAAAACCTTTGCTACCATTAAGTTCCGCTAGCACGCGTGTACTTGCATAATCGGTAAAGCCTTCATCCATCCAAGGATACAATGATTCATTTGAACCCATTAGCATCTGATACCAAGTGTGCATCCATTCGTGAATGGCAGTACCTATACTAGCACTTTTAATAAGTGTACCCATTGGATATTCCATACCGCCATCGCCACCCTGAATAAATGTGTAGGTTTTGTATGGGTATGCGCCAAATGTTTTGGCAATAATTGGGTAGGCTTTTGCTACAACGTCTGCCATGTTTTGCCAGCTATTTTCTACAGAATCTACTGCTTTGTATACAACCCTAATAAGTGGCCCGCCACCTGCAGGTTTACGCGTAATCATTTTATACGTAGGATCTGCGGCCCACATAAAATCATGCACATTATAAGCTTGCCATTTCCATGTTTTAGTATTACCTGATGCAGGTGTCACTTTGGTTCCTGGCGCTTCATAACCCATCCCAATTTCTTGCGGATTTTGTAAGTCGCCACCAGCCGTAACAAAATAATTTTTATCGATGGTGATATTTACATCAAAATCACCCCATACACCATAAAACTCTCTAGCGATATATTGATTGGCATGCCAACCTTGAT
>JACCDI010804067.1_pt1 | contig 16645 bp, 13 predicted proteins | sample 7442791 | NCBI WGS metagenome assembly JACCDI01 (sample SAMN15323434, study PRJNA562643) | freshwater metagenome | isolation source: river surface water | place: USA:Blue River Watershed | collected 2017-08-15 | reverse complement strand
TATGGAAAATCTGGAACACAGAGAATCTGTATTAGCAGAATTAAAGAAAGCCATGAGCCGCGATCGCACTAAAGTCACAGTCTCTGATTTTTCTGCGCTAGGGTTGGTAGAGATGACGCGCAAACGTACACGTGAATCTCTCGCGCATGTGCTGTGTGAAATTTGCCCGGCTTGCACTGGCAAAGGACAAGTTAAAACTGCACGCACTATTGCTTATGAAATCCTACGTGAACTCTTACGTGAAGCGAAACAATTCAATCCTAAAGAATTTCGTATACTGGCATCACAGCTCGTGATTGATTTATTTCTAGACGAGGAATCACAACATCTCGCCATGTTGGGTGATTTCATAGGCAAGCCTATCTCACTACAAGTTGAAAGCAGCTTTCATCAAGAACAATATGATGTGATTTTGATGTAAGTGTGGCATGCGCTATGTCTATCAATCCTGAAGTCATTATCACCAACATCAAGAAACGCTTTACGGGCGTCTCTGGCACTGTGAATGCCCTCTTACCTGTTCAAGCACGGTCACTTAATATCGGTTACTACGGCTCAGACATGCCTGGCGCTAGCATTGCTGAATCAGAGGCTCCACAACAATTTCAACGCCTGACATTCTGGCAAGCTGTTCGTTATTCTTTTTCTCGTTTACCTGATGGTCGACGACGTATATGGCATGTGCGCCGCGATCCTGAAATGATGTTGGCAATTTTTTTACGTGATGTTTGTAGACTACCTATTGCACTCGTATTTACTTCAGCTGCTAAACATAGACACTCATGGTTTCCACGCTGGCTCATCGCCAACATGGATGGCGTGATTTCCACTACACCGGAAGCAGCAAGTTATGTTCCCAATACCACGCGTGTTGTCCCACATGGCATTAGCTTAGAACGCTTCTCACCTCCAGAAGACAAACACGCAGTCTGGCAACGTACAGGCCTTCCCGGTAAATATGGCATAGGTGTGTTTGGTCGTGTCAGACCCGATAAAGGCACTGATATTTATGTAGAAGCACTGCTACAGTTGCTACCTGAATTTCCAGATTTTACTGCCGTGATTGCTGGCTTATGTCAGCCTCAACATGAAGAGTTTAAACAAGCACTTGACACTAAAATTGCTGAACATGGACTAGCTGATCGACTTCTTTTTATTGGTGAAATTCCTCCTTCTGAAGTCGGCACTTGGTATCAGAATGTTTTAATCACTGTTGCCTGCCCTCGCTATGAACCTTTTGGATTAACACCACTAGAAGGTATGGCATGCGCTTGTGCTGTTGTTGCGACTGACACAGGTGCATTTAAAACCATAGTTGATGAAGCAAAGACAGGATATGTCGTGCCTACTGAAAATGTGGCTGCTTTAGTCATTGCATTACGCAAGCTCATGCTAAATCCTACTCAAACGCTAGAGATGGGACGCTTAGGAAGATTACGCGTTGAAGCAGGGTTTTCGGTAGAACGTGAGGCCGAAGGAATAGCTGCTGTGTATGAATCAGTCTGGCAAAGATCTTGAAACAGGATTTTTATTCGATTTACTTAAAGCACTCACAAGCTCTTTCAGTGCAAAGAAAAACAACCTTACTGCCACATGCATGCGCGCAAAAAAAGTAGGCATCCTACGCCACAATGCCAACTTACCTGAATTCTCTGCATTAATCGTCGATATATTGGCTTGAGCACTTAATTGCATCGCCATAGGAAGTATGCCTCGTAAGCGCAAACCATGTGCCCAGTTTTCAAATAAGGCATGATCTACACAAGCTCTTTGCACAGCCATATGTTGAATTAAAACTTGTGCAGCATGACGGTTAATCATATATGCCGCAGCAGAAGAGATATGCGCTAAATGGACGGTTAATTTAAGCTTATCACTGTGCTGTAAAGTGACCGGCCCTCCACTATGAAAATGAAATAAGGGCACTATGTCCCAATCTGATTCCCATGTAATTAGCTGTTGAATACTAGTGATCGTATGCGGCAGAGGCAATACATCATCTTCCAGAATAATCGCAAAATCTTTATCAGTTTCGAGAAAGGTATGAATAGCTCTTAAATGACTTTGATAAACACCAATCTCACCTTTGCGTATAGATTTTCTTCCATGAATTTTAGTAAAGGCTGCCTGGTCAATTTGAATACTACTCACATCTTCATTGCTCGCATCGAAACCAGCAATACGCTGGAACGGAATTCCAGTATCAGAAAAATGACGACTCGCAGTCACCAAGCGATCCGGCGACCGATCCAAGTTTATTAAAAAGACACCGCATCGATCCCAAGGCACAGCTGATAATTCTTGCGTGGTCATATTAAATTCATTTGAATATATTTTATAAATTGGATTATCAGAAATAATTTAATAAATAAATTAAACTAATTTTTTTTGATATATTTTTTATAATTTATTAGTATCCCATATTTTTAAATATATTTTTGAAGGAAGCGCGAAAAGCTTCTGAAAAAATGTGGCTCGCCCACCTTTAACATGAATATTTTTTTTTCTATAAATACTAGGCCACGATAAAAGGGCACTCTTTTTACCTAAATAACGAAAATCGGTAGCAGGACCCTTAGCTTTATTTGCACATAATTCCGGAGTGACTGCTGCCTTAACATCGATATGAAAAGCTACAATACTAGTAAAGAACTGAATACTTAAAACTGGCTTGAAAAAATTAATTTGCTCTTTATTTTGAAGTAAAGGAAATTGTTTTGGATAAATAGGAAATGCTCTTCCTAAAACGCAGTCAGTTGCTGCTTTACAGTATTCAAGAAATGAATTTTTCCCATGCTTTGAAAATTCATTCATAAAACATGAGTGCGTGTCTTCAACAACAATTAAGCACTTATCATTTTCCACCTTTAATGCTTCAATTACCGTAACAATCTGCTGAAAAGACTGATGACCACCGTCATCTAATAAAACATCAAATTTACCAATATTTTTGAAACAACTTTTCCAGAATTCTGGATCACCTTGATCACCAATATAAATTTCAAAACCCGCTTCTCGCCATTTTGCTGCCTCGGGATTAAGGTCTATTCCAATAATTCTGGCCTTATCACCAAGCCATTTTCTCCACATATGTAATGAACCACCATCTAAGATTCCAGTCTCTATAAAGGTGCAATCAGTCCCTCGCAAATGCTGAAATAAATTAGCGTAAACTGGAAAATAAGACGTAACTTTCATTGAAGGAAATGGAGATTTTTCCCAACATTCAACAAGATCTGCTAGTGAATTTTGCATTTTTGTATATTTTAAAAGATGAGTATTCTTTAAGTTAAATCAGATTTTTTCAAACATTGCTTTAAATATTTCACAAAAAAATCGACAAGGTATCACTCTGACATTCACCATTGTTTATGTTATCTTTATGAAAACACAAAAAACTTAAAATAAACAAAATGATATCGCGAGAGACTTATAATTAGATGGTTATAAATATGTAATGCTAGAAGCTATTAGCATTCAAATAATAAAGCCATTAAATATAACAATGACTAAACCACTAGTGTCCCTCATTTTACTTTCATACAATCAGGAAAAAAGTATTACGGAAGCAGCATTAAGCTGCCTTAACCAAGATTTCAAAGGGAAAATTGAAATTTTGTTTTCGGATGATTGCTCAACAGATCAAACATTCCATAAGTTAGAAAAAATATCATCTCAATATGAAGGTCCAAATACACTTATTCTCCATCAAAACCATAAAAATCTTGGAGTTTGTCTTCATTACAACTCAGCAATAGCACGGACAAACGGCGAACTTATTTTTACAGCAGCAGGTGATGATATCTCATCACCAAACAGAATTAGCACCATAGTAAATGCATGGCTAGAAAATGGGAAAAAAGCTGATTTAATAACGAGTGATTTACAAAAAATACGAATTGATGGAAGTGATGCAGAAAAGCTTATCGTAGCTGATTTGAGTTACTGGGATAAACCAGAAAAATGGATACGAAAACGACCTTATGTAGTGGGCGCTGCGCATGCATTTACGCGTAGACTGCACAATCAATTTGGCGACTTCGATAGTGAACTTGTGTACGAAGATCAAGTCATGGCATTTCGTGCAAGTTTAGCGGGCGGCGGTTTAAAAATTCACGAACCCTTGGTAATGTATAGAGAAGGTGGTATTTCGCAAGACAAATCTAAATTAGCAACACCTTCCGACTATCTTAACTGGTCGAAAAAGCATTACCAATTACAAAGAGCGCAATATTTGCAGATTCAAGCCGATCTCAAGACTGTGGGTCGTGAAGATTTATGGAAGAAAATACTCGCCAGAAAACTTAACGGAGCATCATTTGTTTTAGCATTACACAATACAAGCAATTTATCCGAAAAAATAAATATTCTATCCAACTTTAAAAATGTTAGTTTATTTTTCAAGCTCAAGCACTTCACCTATATTGCGAATCCAGAAATAGCGATCACCATACAAAAAATTCAACAGCAATTAAAAAGATTAGCTAAATAAAATGATTGTTAATAGTACAGATGAATTTACCGTTGTTATCGTAACTTACAACAGTGCTCACTGCATTCCTTCTTTAAGTCACTCTTTATCCAAACTAAAAAATATTATTTTTGTAGATAATGCTAGCGAAGATAAAACAACTGAATCAATAAATTCATTGCTTCCACAAGCAAAAATAATTTCGCTCGAAAAAAATCTTGGATTTGGCGCAGCAAACAATCAAGCATTAAAAATAGTAAAAACCCCTTACGCCTTATTATTAAATCCCGACTGCGAACCGAAAGAAGATTTCTTTACAAATTTAATTACCTCTGTAAATCAATTTATTGATGCTGCAATAATTGCACCACATTTAGTTAGCCGAGACGGCAGTACTGAAATAAATTATCGTTGGCCAGTTACCTATTGGAAGTCAAAGGGAGATAGAGCAGACGGACCATGCTGCGTAGGCTTTGTTTGTGGCGCAGTGATGTTAATTAAATTATCCAAAATGCAGAATATAGGATTTTTTGATGAAGAGTTTTTCTTATATTATGAAGATGATGATCTATGCCAACGTGTTTTTAAACATAAAAAACAAATTATCTTAGATCCTACACTTGAGGTTATTCATTATTCAAGAGGCTCTGTAAAAGGTGGCAACCCATTGAAGCATGAATTTATAAGAGGATTCCATCACGTTCAGTCAAAATTGTTATTTGAAAAAAAATATTTTGGTGAAAGTCGCTCTCAACAACTGAAAATTAAGACTTTAATTCTTGCAATATTAAATTTAATACCGAGAATACTCATACCCTATCCAAGATACTTGGCTCGCTTGGTTGGGAGAATTATAGGATTATTTCTTTTTAAAATATAAATTTTTAATAATAAAATCTAATTTCGTAAATTTAAATCATAAATATCTTCGGTAAAAATTTATATATAAAGATTAACTAAATTTAGATTCGATATAAAATATGTTTTCTATAGCCATTCAAATTAGAAATAGCAGATTTATATAGCTTTAAAATTGGCCTTTCAGTTAGAACCAAATCTGGATTAGACCACAGCCAAGCATTAAAGAGATTTTCACCCAAAAAACCCATCGCTCTTTTCTGAAAATCAGATCGAGAATCTAAATCTATGTTTTTATCTACTGAAAAAAACATTGGAAATAACCATTCGCAATATTCATCTAATGTTTTTTTCTTTGTAATAAACATATTACAAACTACGCCTCTTTTATCAGACATAATCATGTTTTCAACTTCTAATGGTAGTTTTCCGTTGGATCGCAAATACTCTAAACATGCTTCCAGATCACCAATCTCATGATATTTTTTATAGTGATTATAAATACCATTTTTAAAATAACGCCTATCAGGAATTATTAAATCTGAACGACTTAAATCTTTGACTATTTTTTCAATTGGTAGAAATCTTTTCTTCAATATTGAATAAATTCCAGGATCACCAAATACTCGTCTATAATGGACTAAACCCACTACATCTTCTGGATCACATTTATAATTTTTCCAAATCCAATAAAGACCCGTGAGTTCACAATAATACGGATTTAGTTGCGATATATTTTCGCCGCTATCGTCAGAATATTCTGCTTCAAATGCTGCAGATCCGACTTTTAAAAATGAATAGCCTTCTGGTGCAGTAAAATTTGGAGATGCATGTGTAACGATAAATATATTATTCATTTTTATTTAATAAATCTTCAGAAAGTTTTAATGCACTAGCAACAACCTGATCCATATTGTAATACCGATATTGCGCTAAGCGACCTACAAAGAAAACGTTATCTTGCTCTTCTGCTTTATTTAAATATTTTTGATACAAATCTTCATTATTTTTATTTGGAATTGGGTAATAAGGATCGCCAGAGCTTTGGGGATACTCTTTTACAATTGAAGTACCATTTACCTTTTGACCAGTTAAGTGCTTAAATTCGGTAATACGTGTAAATGCCTCATGATTTGGATAATTTACAGTGCCGACACCTTGATATTTTTCATTTTCATCAATAAATTCATGAACAAACTCTAAGCTTCGATAAGGTAATTTCCCAAAACAATAATCGAAATACCTATCAATCGGTCCAGTGAAAATTATTTTTCTTGATATTTCTCGAAGATTTTCCTGAAAAAAATCTACTCCAGTCCTTGATTCAATATTTTCATGATCCAGCATATTTTCAAATAATTTTTTATAGCCTAACAAAGGCATGAATTGAAAAGTGTCTGAAAAATAGCGATCATCATCATTGGTACGGGTTGGAATTCGTGCAGCCACTCCGGCGCTTAACTCTGATAAATCAAGATCCCATTGTTTTTTTGTGTATCCCCTAAAAAATAATTCGCATAATTCTTTACCGACACTGCTTAAAACTACATCTTCACTTGTTTTAATTTCATCAATTTTTTCTCTCTTGGAATCTAAAAACTTTTCAATCTCTTCTTCCTTTAAATTGAGATTAAAAACTTTATTAATAGTCGTTCTATTAATAGGTATCGAGTATAGATTTCCATTTGTATTTGCTAATACCTTGTGTTCGTAAAATCTCCAATCGGTAAATCTTGATAAAAAAGAAAAGACTTTTCTACTATTTGTATGGAAAATATGGGGGCCATAAGGGTGAATTAATACGCCGTTTTCATCAAATTTATCATAAGCATTTCCACCCAAATGCTCTCTCCTATCGATGATAAGGATTTTATTACCCTCTTCAGCAAGACGTCTTGCACAGACAGATCCTGCAAATCCTGCTCCTACTATTAAGTAATCAAAATTCATAATTAAATTCCAAAAATTAAAAAGCTATCGCCCCACTCTACCCATTAAATAAAACTCATCATTTGGCCGCATAGAAATCACATTCGCCATACGATTCGATAATCCGAAGAAAGCGGTGATCGCAGCGATATCCCAAATATCTTCATCATCAAATCCATGTGCATGCAAGGCGGCATAATCAGCATCGCTAACGCTAGCAGCATCTAGACAAACCTTGATCGCAAAATCCAGCATGGCATGTTGGCGAGGGGTGATATCTGCCTTTAAATGATTGACAGCGACTTGATCTGCGATGAGAGGGTTTTTAGCATAGATGCGCAGTAAGGCGCCATGTGCAACAACGCAGTAGAGGCAATTATTTTTTGCGCTTGTCGCTGTCACTATCATTTCGCGATCTGCTTTTGTTAAATGCCCTGTTTCTTTTAACATCAACGCATCATGATAAGCAAAGAAGGCGCGAAATTCATCCGGCCTATGCGCCAAAGTCAAAAAGACATTTGGTACAAAGCCTGCCTTTTCTTGTACAGCTAATATTTTTTCACGTATGTCGTCAGGCAGATCTTTTATTTCAGGTACAGGAAAACGTGAAATAGCTTTAGGATGCGCTGCTGTTGCACTCATACTGACTCCTTAGCGAATTGCAAATGATAAAGATGCGCATATAAACCTTGTCGTGCAAGTAGCTCTTTGTGACTACCAATTTCTGCGATTTTTCCTGCATCTAAAACAACGATACGATCAGCATGCTCAATGGTAGAGAGTCTATGTGCGATCACGAGTGTAGTTCGCCCTTGCATGAGTTGATTCAATGCAGACTGCACCGCACGCTCAGACTCAGTGTCTAATGCTGAGGTTGCTTCATCTAAGATCAAGATTGGTGCATCTTTATAAATAGCGCGCGCAATCGCGAGTCGTTGTCTTTGACCACCAGATAAACGCATACCATTATCGCCAATCTGCGTCTCTAGTCCTTGTGGCAAGTTTGCAATCACATCATCTAAATGAGCTGCCTTGGCTGCAGCTTGTACGCGCTGCATATCAGGTTGTGCATCACCATAAGCGATATTGGCAGCGAAGGTGTCATCAAATAAAACGACATGCTGACTTACCATCGCCATTTGCGCACGCAAGCTAGATAAACTAATCTGCGTTAACGGTATTCCATCTAATAAGATTTGACCTGTTGAGCATTTAAAAAATTCTGGCACTAGATTAACCAGTGTAGATTTTCCTCCGCCGGATAGGCCAACTAAAGCCACTGTTTCACCAGGCTGTATGGTGAGATTAATTTCATCTAGCGCGGCACGTGTTTGGGTCGGATAAGTAAATCCTACTTGATTAAATTCCAAACTACCCTGTGCACGTTTGTGCAGTTGCACGCCATCGGTTCTTTCAGGTGCGGCATCAATGAGTTTGAATACGGTTTCACCTGCTGCTAATCCACGTTGCAATGGTCCATTTACACCCGCTAAATGTTTAAGTGGTGTGAGTGTCATCAACATAGCAGTGATGAATGAAGCAAAGTCACCGACAGTCACATTTCCATCATTCGCTTGTAGTAAGGCGATCATGATAATGACTGAGACTGCGAACGAGGTAGCGAATTGCGTAATGGGTTCAGTGGTTGCCATGGTGCTAGCCATGCGCATAGTAAAGCCACGTAAACGCGAAGAGCGCTGTGCAAAACGTTGCGCTTCATACTGCTGACCGCCAAAGATTTTTATAACTTGCTGAGCGCGTGTTGTCTCTTCTATGGATTGCGTGAGCGATGCATTAATTTCTTGGAATTCTCTAATTAAGCGTTTAAGTCTTTGCGCAGTCAGTCGAACTACAATTGCAATAATAGGAATCAGAATTAAGGTCACTAACGTCAGTTTCCAATTCAACCAAAATAAAAATCCTAGTAAACCAAAGACCGTTAAAGTGTCACGTATTAAGGTTACTAATACACTGCGTATCATTTCTAATATTTGCTGCACTTCCAGCATCATGGCGTTAATTACAGTACCTACTGATTGTTCACCATAAAATCCTAAAGGCACATCTAACAAACGTTCAAACATACTTTGACGTAGATCTGTCATTAAACGGCTAGATACCCACGCCATCATGTAGTTAGTAGTGAAAGTAGAAATCCCACGTATGACAAACACACCCACCACAAACAAGGGCACGAACCAAAGTGAAAATGTGCGCGGCCCCGCAAAGCCTTTATCTAACAATAGCTTCATGAGTCCTGCCATTGCTGGCTCTGTAGCAGCTGTTAAGACCATACCAGCAAGAGCAATCAAGATACGACTCTTGTGTGGGATGAGTAAACGCATAATGCGTTTAAATGTCTGGGAAGGACTCATAAAGATTTAGGAACCATCGATTGTTTTATTCTGCAATGACTAGCTTGTTTAATATTCAAACCACACATTGTCGGGGCTTAGCCATTCACACAGCGCGGTACGAAGTTTTTCATCTGCGCGTACTCGCCATTCATCTGACAAACGTATTTCACTCAGTGCGCCATTTTTTGTGTATTGAACAACGATAGGGCAAGAGGATTCATTTTGCTGGAAGGGCTGGATTAATTCACGCAGCTTAACAGCATCTGCCTGACCATTGAGTGAAAGGCGTAATGCTTTTACAAAGTTTGCTCGTGCTGTAGCGATATCCATCACACGTTCAGCTGTAATACGTAATCCACCTGAAAATCTATCTTCTGATACTTTGCAATGCACAGCCAAAAATTCATCTTCCTTAAACAGCGCGCGATTCGCATCAAACACTTCGTTATACACAGTCACTTCAACCACAGCACTCATGTCATCTAAGCTCACGATCACCATCTTGCCGCGCTGTGTCATTTGCGTACGCACACCAGCAATGATACCCACCACTAGACGTGAATCACGTGAAGGGCTGAGGTCAGCAAGCTTTACTCTAGCAAAGCGTCGTGCTTCTGCTTCATAGGATTTAAACAAATGCCCAGAAAGATAAAATCCTAAGGCAGCTTTTTCTTCTGTCAGTTTTTGTTTTTCACTCCAAGGCGCTGCTTTGACGTACTCAGGATTGGTGGTCGACATTTCGTCGACATCACCAAACAAACTTACTTGATTAGCAGATGCTTCTGCTTGCTCAGCACATTCCATCGCAAATCCAACCGAAGCTAAAAGTATGCCTCTATCAACATTAAAAGAATCAAATGCACCTGCTCTAATCAATGACTCTATCGTACGACGATTGATTTGACGCTTATCTACGCGATGTACGAAATCAAACAAATCGGTGAAGCGTTTTTCTTGACGTGCCGCGATAATGGCCTCAATCGCATTTTGCCCACTACCTTTAATAGCACCTAAACCATAACGTATACGATCTGCTTTTTTACCTGCATCAGCGACTGGCGTAAAACGATAGACTGATAAATTAATATCAGGTGGTAGTAGTGTGAGGCCACATACTTCAGTTGCATCTTCTACTAAGATTTTAATTTTATCCGTATCATCCATTGCCATCGATAAGTTGGCAGCCATGAACGCAGCGGCATGATGTACTTTGAGATAAGCAGTATGATAAGAAAGCAATGCATACGCAGCAGCATGAGATTTATTAAAACCATAGCCTGCAAATTTTTCCATTAAGTCGAAAATTGCATCGGCTTGGTTTTCATCTAAACCATTTTTTTCTGCACCTGCACGGAAAATTTGTCGCTGCTGCGCCATCTCTTCGGGTTTTTTCTTACCCATAGCACGACGCAATAAGTCAGCGCCACCTAGTGAGTAGCCACCTATCACCTGCGCCATTTGCATCACCTGCTCTTGATAGACCATGATGCCGTAAGTCTCAGAGAGAATAGATTCAGTACGAGGATCAGGATAATCAAATCGTTCACCATGTTTGCGACGACAAAAGTCTGGTATCAAATCCATAGGACCTGGACGATACAAAGCAACCAGCGCAATAATGTCTTCGAAGCGATCTGGTCGCGCATCTTTCAGCATGCCTTGCATGCCGCGACTTTCTAACTGAAACACGGCAACTGTTTTTGCTTGCGTCAGTAATTGATAGGTAGATTTATCATCTAACGCTAATGTCTCAAGATTAAAATCCGCCATAGCTGGATCAAGATGACGAATTGAGCGCACTGCTCTATCAAGTATGGTGAGTGTTGTTAAACCTAAGAAGTCAAACTTCACTAGACCAACTGCTTCTACATCGTCCTTATCATATTGCGAAACTACACCTGCATCACCACCTTGTGTATACAGAGGGCAGAAATCGGTTAACTTACCCGGCGCAATTAACACACCACCAGCATGCATACCGACATTACGTGCAATGCCTTCGACTTGTTGTGCCAAGTCTAGTAACTGCCTTACCTCTTCTTCATTTTCTTGACGCTCTGCGAGTTGTGGCTCTTCACTCAAGGCATCCGCAATGGTGACTAACTTACCTGGCTTGAATGGAATGAGTTTAGAAATGCCATCGCAAAAGTTGTAACCAAAATCGAGTACACGACCTACATCACGCACTGCACCTTTTGCTGCCATAGTGCCAAAGGTAGCAATCTGTGACACCGCTTCTTTGCCATACCGATCTTTAACATATTGAATGACACGATCTCGACCTTCCTGACAAAAATCGATATCGAAGTCAGGCATGGAGACACGATCAGGATTTAAGAATCGTTCAAACAGCAAGTTATAAGCTAATGGATCTAAATCGGTAATCGATAAAGAATAAGCAACGAGTGAACCTGCACCTGATCCACGACCTGGCCCTACCGGCACACCATTATTTTTTGCCCATTGAATAAAATCAGCGACGATTAAAAAATAACCAGCGAAACCCATCTTGATGATGGTGTCGGTTTCAAACTTCAAACGCGATGTATATCGTTCGCGTTCTGCATCACGCTTTTCAACTTGCGGATAAAGTTTAACCAGACGCTGCTCTAATCCTGCACTCGCTTGAGCAATTAAAAAATCATCAATCGTGACCCCGTCTGGCGTAGGAAAATCGGGTAATCGTGGTTTACCTAATTCCAGCACTAAGTTACAGCGCTGTGCAATAGCGACACTATTGGCCAAAGCAGCGGGCATGTCGGCAAACAAGCTTGCCATTTCGGCTTGCGTTTTAAAATACTGTTGATCCGTAAAGCGTTTAACACGACGTGTGTTAGCGAGAATCTCACCCTCTGCAATACATGTTCGTGCTTCATGCGCCACAAATTCTTCCGGTCGCAAAAACTGCACAGGATGGGTAGCAACGACGGGTAAGTTTACTTTCGCAGCTAACTGCGTCATTTCACGCAAGAGATTTTCTTGCTGCACATTGCCGTTACGCTGTACTTCTATGTAAAAATGTTCAGGAAAAATTGCAGACCAACGTTTTGCACAACGCTCAGCTAATGCATGATTACCATGTTCTAGAGCTGCTCCTATATCGCCGAGCGCAAATCCTGATAAGGCAATCAAGCCTTCTTTGTCGGCACGCTGCTCTAACCATTCAATTTTTATTTCAGCACGTCCACGATGCAAGTTAGTTAACCATGCACGCGAGAGTAATTCACATAACTGCAAATAACCGGTGTGATTTTTAACCAGCAACAACAAGCGATGGGGTTTGTCACTGTCAACGTCATTACTAATCCAAACATCACAACCAATTAAAGGCTTTAGGCCTGCGCTGCGTGCTTTGTTATAGAACTTCACCATCCCAAATAAGTTGGATAAATCAGTGATAGCTAGCGCTGGCTGCTGGTCAGCAGCAGCAGCTTTAACGACCTCATCGATACGTACTAAGCCGTCGGCGATGGAGAATTCGGAATGCAAGCGAAGGTGGATGAATTGCGGGCTACTCATACCCGTATTTTACCTGCTGAGCAGGGTGCAGAAGCAGCAGAGTTGAGCTAGTTGACTAAATTACTTGAGATGCTTTCTGGGCGCGCTCAGCCGCGCTTATAATGCGGGTTATTGCTGTTATTTCCTCTTAATTATCATGAAATCCTCAGCCACATTTATCAATATCGCAGCTTATAAATTTGTTACGTTTGACGATACGATTGAGCGTCGTGAGGCATTCCAGGCCATTTGCCAGGCTCTCGATCTCAAAGGCACAATTTTGCTCACACCTGAGGGGATAAATCTCTTCTTAGCTGGAACTCGAACAAATATAGATAGCTTTCTAGATTGGCTGCGTAAAGATGTGCGCTTTGCTGATATTGAAGTTAAAGAAAGTCTTTCGGACGAGCAGCCATTTAACCGCATGCTGGTGAAATTGAAAAAAGAAATCATCACTATGCGTCACCCCTTGATTAAACCTGAACTGGGACGCGCACCCGTTGTCAAAGCAGCCGATCTCAAACGCTGGTTGGATAAGGGACATGACGATGCAGGCAAACCTGTCGTCATGGTGGATACACGCAATGCATTCGAAGTCGATGTGGGTACTTTTGAGAATACGATTGATTATCGAATTCATAAGTTCAGTGAATTTCCTGAAGTGATAGCACGTCATAAACCTGAACTAGAAGGTAAAACTGTTGTTACATTTTGTACCGGCGGAATACGCTGTGAAAAAGCGGCGATACATATGCAAAACATAGGTTATGACAGTGTGTATCAACTCGAAGGTGGAATACTTAAATATTTTGAAGAAGTAGGCGGCGCACATTATCAAGGTGATTGTTTTGTTTTCGATCGCCGTACAGCACTCAATCCTGAACTTGAAGCTACAGCTACGGTACAGTGTTTTGCTTGCAGAGCAGTGGTAACGCCGCGTGAGCAAATTTCACCTCTTTACAAACAAGGTGTGTCTTGCCCGCACTGTGCTCAACAAGCACAAGCTGCTTGATACGTGAAGCATGATGAATCAAACATGCTTGCAATTTTTTTTAGCTCACTAGTTAGATAAATTTTTATGGGCTATGTCGGGCGGTTCGCACCCTCTCCTACTGGCCCTTTACATGCAGGCTCATTACGTACTGCTGTAGCGAGTTATTTAGATGCCAAAGCTCATCATGGTTTATGGTTAATACGACTAGAAGATCTCGATACACCACGTAATATTCCAGGTGCTGATCAGCACATCATCTCAGCGTTAGCGACATGTGGCATGCATGCTGATGGTGAAATTCTTATTCAAAGTCATCGCCACCATTTTTATCAAACAGCATTTGAACAGTTAGAATCCTTTATCTATCCTTGTGCTTGTAGTCGTAAAGAAATCGCTGATTCACAAACGCAAATAGGTAGTGATGGTGCTGTTATTTACCCAGGCACTTGTCGTGATGGCATCGCAATGAATAAAGCAATACGTTCATGGCGTTTGCGCATTCCAGACGCTACTGAGCCTCAAAGTCACATTAGTTTTACCGATCGTTGGCAAGGCCTACAAAAATCTTGTCTTGCTACTGATACGGGGGATTTTGTTTTAAAGCGTGCCGATGGCTTTTGGGCTTATCAACTTGCCGTGGTTGTGGATGATGCTTTGCAAGGTGTGACGCATGTCGTGCGTGGTGCTGATTTATTACATTCAACTGCAAGACAAATCTTTATACAGTCGCTATTAAATGCGCCTTCTCCTAGCTATCTACACGTGCCTGTTGTGACGAATGATGTAGGAGAAAAGCTATCCAAACAAACCGGCGCAGAAAGTCTGGATCTTACTCAACCTGTAGAAATTCTTTTAACAGCAGCACGAGGATTACAGCTTGTACTAGATGAACAGCGTGTGAATTCTATAGAGAGTTTTTGGCAGCAAGCTATTCCTGCTTGGGCTGCACGTTTTTTATAAGCTTTTTTAAACTAGGCTAAAGCTTTAGCGTTTAACCACACCACCTAATAAAGCAGCACGTTTTTGAGGCTGCGCTGTTTTATTTGAAATTTCTTTTACTGGCTCAGTTGCTGGCGTTGTTGAAGTGCTAGCTTCATACGGCTTTAAGAACCAAGGATCTATTTTTTCTTTTGGCGGCACATAACTTTGCTGACGATCTCGACCACGTGATTCTCTAGCCTTAGCTGACGGTCCTCTATCCGCATTTCTATCACTACCACGCTCTGCGTCGCGACCATCTGTCCTTGACGCACCAGATGTACCAGAAGAAAAACCTTCTAATTCAACTGGTGTGAGTTTTTGTTTAATCAGCTTTTCTATATCAACAAGTAAACGTGTATCTTTTTCTGAGCAAAGAGAAATCGCATCGCCAAATGCACCAGCACGACCAGTGCGACCTATGCGATGGACATAATCTTCTGCACTGTAGGGCAAATCATAATTAATCACGCAGGGTAAGTCTGAAATATCTAAACCACGCGCTGCTACATCGGTGGCGACTAGCACATCAATCGAGCCATTCTTAAATGCTTCTAGTGCTGCCATACGTTCATTCTGTGTTTTATCACCATGAATCGCTGAAGCTTTTACACCCTTGCGCTCTAATTCTCGAGCAAGTCTTGATGTACCAATTTTTGTATTCGCAAATACGAGTACTTGTTTTAAATCTCGACCACGAATTAAATGCGCTACTGCTTCACGTTTATCTTCTTCATCGACTTTATAGACAACCTGCGTCACTCTCTCAGCTGTCGCATTACTACGCGCTACTTCGATCAACACAGGATTTTGTAAAAAACTCGCTGCAAGTTTTTTGATCTCAGGCGAGAAGGTCGCTGAGAACATAAGATTTTGTCTTTTCTTAGGCAGCAAATTAATGATGCGTTGTAGATCAGGGAGGAAACCCATATCCAACATACGATCTGCTTCGTCCATCACAAAAATTTCTGTCTGCGATAAATTGACTGTTTTTTGCTGAACATGATCAAGCAAACGTCCAGGCGTTGCGATCACAATTTCTATACCACTGCGTAATGCTGTCGTCTGCGGTGCCATATCCACACCACCAAACACAACGGTCGCTCGCAAAGGTGTGTGACAGGAATAGGCTTTTACATTTTCTGCCACTTGATCTGCTAGCTCACGCGTAGGCGTCAAAATTAAAGCGCGTACAGGATGACGCGCTGGCGAAGCACTGGTATTAGCATGCGCTAGTAGTAACTGAATAATCGGTAAAGAAAAACTCGCTGTCTTGCCTGTTCCGGTTTGTGCAGCACCCATTACATCTTTGCCCTGTAACACCACGGGTATGGCTTGCGCTTGAATAGGTGTGGGGTGGACATAGCCCTGATCTGTCAGTGCCTGCAAAATTGCGGGGGCAAGACCAAACTGATCAAAGCGTGGAAGCTCGGCTTGAATTTGCGGTGACGGCGTTGCGTCTGATATTGAGTCTGTAGCTGACATTCTTAACTTAGAGATTATAAACCCAGTATAGCACCCACCTTAGTTGGCACCAAACTCACTCTCCCTAAACCCAGG
>JACCDI010003904.1_pt1 | contig 16647 bp, 14 predicted proteins | sample 7442791 | NCBI WGS metagenome assembly JACCDI01 (sample SAMN15323434, study PRJNA562643) | freshwater metagenome | isolation source: river surface water | place: USA:Blue River Watershed | collected 2017-08-15 | reverse complement strand
CACTACGGCGAGCGATGGGCCCGTAAATGGATGGATTTGGCACGCTATGCCGACACAAATGGCTACGAAAAAGACCGTCCACGTACCATCTGGCCTTGGCGGGACTATGTCATCAATGCGTTTAACAAAGACAAGTCCTTTCAGGCATTTACCATTGAGCAGCTTGCCGGGGACATGTTGCCGAATGCATCGGATGAACAACGTATCGCGACTGGCTTTCATCGTAATACGATGCTTAATGAAGAAGGTGGAATCGATCCCAATGAGTACAGGTTTCTGTCCGTAGTCGACCGAGTAGCGACAACCGGCACAACGTGGCTCGGGTTGACAGTTGCATGCGCACAATGCCATACCCATAAGTTCGACCCCATCACGCATACAGACTATTACCGGATGTTTGCGTACCTAAACAACGCAGATGAGCCCGATTTTGCCGTCTACACCGCAGCGCAAAAACAGGCCCGCAAAACATCGCTGGAGAAGGCAAATGCCATCCGGGCAAACATTCTCAGCCATTGGTCTCCTGTCGAGCCATTGATCGCAGAACCTACAAAGGTTTTGTCGGCAAGCGGATTGAATGCGAAGCTTGCAATCGACACTGATGGGACAATTTCGGCAAGCGGTAGCCCGTCATCAACTGACACATACACCCTTACGTTGCTTCTCTCCTCATCAACAAATGGATTTCGACTTTCTGCCATTGCAGATGCCAATTCAGGCCCAGGGCGCACAAGCCACGGAAACTTCGTCGTTACCGGCATCGAGGTCGAAGCGAACGGAACAAAGGTCGGAATCCGGGGAGCAACCGCGACCGCACAGCAGGATGGCTTTCCTGCATCCGCAGTGCTGGATGCGGACCCGAAGTCTGGATGGGCCATCCATGATCCAAACCGCGACTGGCGTCACGATCAGTCCATTGATATCACCCTAAAGCAGCCCGTTGCGGCAGGCAGCACGGTACGAATAACGATTCGTCAGGACTTTGGTAGTAGCCATACCATCGCAAAGTTGCGCGCTTTGGCCCTCGTCAAGCAGGTGGAAGTCGCAGCGACAGCCAAACCCGATGTGGAACTGGCAAAGTGGACAACTGTGCAGCGTAAACAGCTTCGACCGTTCACAACTCTCACTCCCGAACGTGCCATCTCCAATCTGCCGACTCTCAGGCACCTTGGTTCAGGTGTCATCCTTGCCGGCGGAGACCAAAGCAAGTCAGACACGTACACCGTAACGTATGACCTTGCTGGAAAAACAATCGGGGCGCTCCGTCTGGAAACGATTGCTGATGCACAATTTCCACAAGGAGGCCCTGGCCGAACTGCCTATGAAGGTCCCCTGGGCGACTTTGCCCTCACAGAACTTACTGCTGAAGTTGATGGAAAACCATTAGAGTTCAAAAAACAGGCACATTCTGTCCCTGGAGGATCATCCCCACAGAATGCTGTCGACGGAGACCTCCTGACATCCTGGTCGCCTGGTGGCAACATCGGCCGTAACAACACCGCGTGGTTAGCGCTTAGGGAGCCGATTGCTGGAAAAAAACTAACGATACGGATGCTTTGTGAAAAGTATTATGCAGCTGGTATTGGCAAGTTCAAGTGGTCTGCATCACCAGAGACGAGTGTCCCAACAAGCACCCTTGAACCTGATGTTCAAGATGCGATTTATAATGGCAAGTCCACCGATGCTGTAAGGTTCGCTTTTGCACAATCGCGGGCTGAGCTCTCGGATGCCGTCGCGGAAGTCGCTAACCTAGAAAAGGCGCAACAAGCACCGATGTCGCTTGTTATGCAAGAGAGAATTGCATCCGATGCAAGAACCACTCGGCTTCATCATCGTGGGGAATTTCTCCAACCTCGCGAAGCGCTCACACCTGCATTACCAGCAATTTTGACTCGCTCTGATGCCTCCCAAGTGCCGAAAACCCGCCTTGAGTTTGCGAAGTGGTTGGTTAGTTCATCGAACCCGCTTACAGCGCGCGTCTATGTCAATCGCCAGTGGCAGGCATTCTTCGGGCGAGGCATCGTCAAAACCGTTGATGACTTTGGTACCCAAGGGGAACTTCCATCCAATCAGGAACTCCTCGACTATCTAGCACTTCGATTTATGCAGGATGGTTGGTCAACGAAGAAACTCCACCGCTTGATTGTTACATCAGACATCTACAAGCAATCTGCGACAGTAGTGCCAGCCCTTCGCGCTGCTGACCCGGAAAACATCGCCCTCACCCGCGGCCCTCGTGTACGGCTTGATGCCGAGCAGATAAGAGACAGCGTACTTGCGGCATCCGGGCAACTTTCCACGAAAATCGGCGGTCCAAGTGTCTTCCCTCCGCAGCCGGCAGGAGTCACGACTGAAGGCTCATACGGCGCATTGCAATGGAATGTTTCAACCGGTGAAGATCGCTACCGTCGAGGCATTTATACTTTTGCAAAACGGACCGCTCCGTTTGCAATGGCAGCAACCTTTGATGCACCAAGCGGCGAAGCATGTGTTGCACGTCGGGAATCATCCACGACACCGCTACAAGCGCTCACACTGCTAAATGACATTACGATTCTTGAAGCAGCACGCTCGATGGGTAATCAACTCGCAGCCCTGCCTCAGAGCAAACGTGTAGAATCGATGTTTATGCGGACCCTCTGTCGCCCGGCAAAGCTTTCAGAGGCTATCGCTGTTGATCTCATCCAAGAGGAGTCAATTGCATCCGGAATCTCTCCAGCAGCCACATGGACAATGCTCTCCCGCGCACTGATGAACACAGATGAAATGGTTACAAAGCCGTGAACACTCCAATCAATGATCTTCGCCAACAAACGCGTCGTCACTTCTTCAGTGAATGCGGCGTCGGTCTTGGGAAAATGGCACTCGCATCTCTTTGTGTGGAGGGTGCCTTTGCATCACAGGGGCGCCTTTCAGGTCTCCCACACCATAAGCCTCGTGCGAAGCACGTCATCCACCTGTTTATGTCCGGAGCCCCAAGTCAGCTTGAGCTTTTTGATTACAAGCCAGGCCTCGCCAAGATCGAGGGTCAACCCTTGCCGCCAAGCCTGCTTGAAAATCAGCGCTACGCATTCATCCGCAAGGATGCTGCAGTCATGTCAGCCCAGTTCCGCTTTGCAAAGCACGGAAATTGTGGCATGGAGATATCCGATGTCCTTCCACACCTTAGTAAAGTCGTGGATGACATCACTCTGGTACGCTCCGTAAAAACGGATCAGTTTAACCACGCACCAGCACAGATCTTCTTTAACACCGGTAGCGGGCTCCCAGGACGACCGAGTATCGGTTCTTGGGTGACATATGGCCTCGGGTCAGAGAATAAGAATCTTCCCGGGTTTATGGTCTTTTCAACGGGGGCTGGAATCAGTGGCGGTGCAGCGAACTGGTCCAGTGGATTTCTTCCAACACCCCATGCAGGTGTGCGCCTCCGAAACCAAGGGGAGGCAATGCTTAATCTTTCACGACCAGCAGACATTTCCAACGCAGAAGATCAAGCCACTGCCGCTGCATTGCGCTCTATCAACGCACAACGGCAACGACGTGAGCTGGATCCGGCAATCGATGCACGTATTTCAAGCTATGAGCTGGCCTACCGGATGCAAACGGAAGCCCCTGATGTCATGGATTTGTCTAAGGAGTCAAAGGAAACTCTTGAACTCTACGGAGCAGACCCAAAGGTTCCATCGTTTGCGCGTGCATGCCTCCTTGCAAGAAGGATGATTGAGCGTGGCGTTCGCTTTATCAACATTTATCATGAAGGTTGGGATGCCCATAGCGATGTCGTCGGTAACATCAATGGGAATGCCAAAGCAACCGATAAGGCCAGTGCCGCGCTGATTATTGACCTAAAACAGAGAGGCCTTCTTGATGACACAATCGTCATCTGGGGCGGCGAGTTTGGCCGGACACCGATGGTCGAATCCAACAAAGCTCTTGGGCGCTCACAGGGCCGCGACCACCATCCTGCAGCTTATTCGATGTGGTTCGCAGGCGGCGGATTTAAGCAGGGTTTTACTTACGGCGAAACGGATGACCTCGGGTTTAACGTTGTAAAGGACCCCGTCCATGTCCACGATATTCAGGCAACTCTTTTGCACTGTCTTGGAATCGACCATAAACGCCTCACTTATCGTTTTGCAGGTAGGGACTATCGCCTGACCGATGTCCATGGCCAAGTCGTCCCAGCGTTGTTGGCGTAAGGAATCACCATGATGGAAGAGCTTGCATTGCATGGCGGACCAGCCGCCCGAACATCCACTCACCCCGAGTGGCCAATCTTCAACGATTCTGAGCGTACGGCACTCCTCGATGTAATCAATAGCGGTGAGTGGGGCCGGCTTGGGGGCGATGTGACTGCTAAGGTAGAAGCAGAATTTGCAGCTCTCACGACAACAAAATATGCACTTGCTGTCAACTCTGGGCAAACTGCACTACGCCTTGCCATTCTTGCACTAAACCCGCCAGCCGGAGCTGAGATCATCTGCCCGGCGTATACGTTTATCGCAACAGCCATGGCTATCGTTGAGGCGAATTGTGTTCCGGTATTTGCGGATATTGAACCATCGAGTCTCTGCCTCGATTCCCATTCGGTCGAAAGTGTTATCACAGACCGCACGATTGCCATCATGCCAGTTCATCTTGGCGGTGTTCCCGCCGATATGGATGCTCTCTTGGATGTTGCGACAAGACATAGCCTTGCCGTTATTGAAGATGCAAGCCATGCGCACTTAAGTACTTGGAAAAACCGACAGATTGGCTCGATCGGTACGATTGGATGCTTCTCTCTCCAAGCCTCGAAAAACCTTAACTGCGGAGAAGGAGGCATCATTACAACCAACGATAGTGAGCTCTTTGGACGGCTGTCTGCACTGCAAAATAATGGCCGAATACCTGGAGATACAAACCGATATCGTCATGCGATGCTCGGTGGAAACTATCGGATGACCGAGTTTCAAGCTGCTATCCTGGGTTGCCAACTAAACCGTCTGAAACCACAGACGATGCATCGCTTTGAAAACGGTCTAAAACTCAATTCTGCATTGATGAAAATACCCGGGTTTACTCCCTTGCCATCCAGGGATGGCGAAACGTGTAATGCCTATCATCTGTATTGCTTTGCAATCGATGACACCTATTTCGGGGTTCCGCGCGAAACGGTTTTGTCTGCGCTTCGTGCTGAGGGCGTTTCCTGTGGCCCGGGATACGCGACGCTGGTTTATGAGCATGATGCGTTTACAGCAGGAGACTTTGGACCGTATACCGGCGCATCGATTGGTTACACAACATCCCTGGATCTAAATCGAAAGAAATGCCCGGTCAGCGAGCTTGTCGCACATCAGACCGGTGCATGGCTTCCTATGACCGAGCTGATGTCTGATCATCATGGTATTGATGACATTATCGCCGCGTTTGCAAAAGTTTCGCGATTGAGGGATCAACTTGACATCGCAGGCTAGCACCATGTTTCGCATCCTTGACACTAAAGTCATCTTCCGGTCACACGAGCTATCTCCGCCGCTAATCATCGGTAAAGGCGTGATCAGCACGATCACCGAGGCGACCTGCCAAGTGACCATCACTAATGGAAGCGCAATTGCACAAGGCTACGGAACGGTACTCCTCTCACACGTTTGGTGCTGGCCGGAAACGGCACCGGGAGACAAGGATGCACTTCTCCGAGAAGCAACATCCACAATCGCAAGAGCTGTCTTAGAAATCGGGACTGACAATACTGTCCTTGGGCATGGTTTTGATGTGATTACGTTGGCTGACCAACTCCTCATCCATCTTCCCCCCCTCGCCCGCCGGGTTTGCAGCTCACCATTGGACAATGCAATCCACGATGCCGCGGGGTATCTGAGTAATCAACCGTCATTTGAATTATTCACAAGCCATGGTTCATCACCATTTGACTCGTACTTTCCAGGGTTTGGTGCAGCTGGCGCCATTGAGAGTATGCTGCGTGCACCCGTCGCCAACATCGAAGCCCAAATGGTTGTAGGGCTACGAACATCACATACCGATGTATTCGATTACTGCCGGAAGTTTGGTATTCGGCGTCTAAAGGTCAAAATCGGATCAGGGGATCTTCAAACTGATGTTGGCCATGTTATTGAGGTTGGTCGGGCTATCCCACAGGATGGAAGGCTTCCGGATATCACAGTGGATGCGAATGGATGCTATCCAACGCCCGATTCTCTCGAACAGTTTCTTACGTTGCTACGAGAGCGAGCTCCTGAAATTGCCGTTTGTCTGTCTGCAGTCGAACAGCCTTCAATGACACCATTGGTGGAAGACCAGCGGCGTTGGTCAGCCATCGCTGGTGATATGCCCATATTGTCTGATGAGTCCTTTTTCAACCTGGATGACCTAAAGCATGCAAATGCTTGTGGCTGGAATGGCCTCGCGGTGAAGTCGTGCCGCGGCCAGACACTTGCGCTGCTCGGAGCAGCATGGGGTCACGCACGTGGATGGACAAATACTGTCATGGACCTGACTAGTCCAAACATCGCAGCAATCCATACCGTTCTCCTCGCTTCCCGTATATCAGGAGTAAGCACGGCTGAAGTCAACACAGTACAGTTTTTGCAGAGTGGCTATGCAGACCTACCCGAATCTATGTGGGACGCGATTGTTCCAAATATTGGACAGCTGACCGTTCCAAATGTGACATCTGGGCTGGTACCGCTCGCATACCGCCCCGTACTGAACGAGCTATTTGAGGGAGCTTAAACAATGTTCAAGGCTGCAATGCCCATATGGTTACAAAATCAGCAAGATGACATGAACATCATGGTGGGTACAACGGCTGAATTTCGTCTGTCCCGCTTGCAGACCAAAGGAAATCTAACCCTGCGGATCTCAGGAATGACACGTTATCGAGTCTTTCTCAATGGCCAATTTGTTGGTAATGGACCAAGCCGTGGACCCCATGATTTCCACCGAATTGATCAATGGAATCTTCAAGGGAAATGCACTGCTGGTATCAATGTCATCGCGATTGAAGTCGCTGGCTACAATGTAAATTCGTTCTACACGCTTGACGCGCCATCCTTTTTAGCATTCGAAATAGCCATGAACGAACGCGTCCTTCTAGCATCCGGGCGGGACCCAATCGTGATGAGCCAGCGATACGAACGTACCCAGAAGGTGCAACGTTACTCGTTTCAACGACCATTTACAGAAATCTGGACGTTACGCCCGGAGAGCGATACTTGGAAGTCAGAGGGTATCCCGATCTCCGATGCCGGTGTCTACATTGGTCAGCCAGGACTGAGATTTATTAATGCCATTGCTCCCCTACCGAAGTTCGAAAAACGAATCCCGGCTCGTTTTGTAGCCGCAGGGAAGCTTGCTTCGACATCGCCGACACGCATCTGGAAAGATCGCTCTCTGACACAAATCAATCAGCAGCTGAAGGGATTCCGTGAGTCTGAGATACCGCTGGTTGTGACGACTGAATGGCAGTTTCGCAAGTCTGTACAGATGCAGGATATCGCCGCGCCCTATGTAGATGACTGGACATCTCTTCAGCGAGATTCCTTTCAAATCATCGATTTTGGTAAGAACATCACCGGCTTTATCGGCATCCGCTTGAAGAGTAGAGTCGCTGCAACAGTACACCTTTTGTTCGATGAGCTCCTTACGGATGGTGATGTCGATGAAAAGCGACTTGGGTGTGCGAATATAGTCGAAGTCAACATCGAAGCTGGAGACTATGACTTTGAGACTTTCGAACCGTACACATTCCGGTACCTAAAGGTTGCGGCGACAAACGGGGCACTTGATTTCAGTAATATCTTTGTGCGTGAGCTGGCTTGCCCGGATGCCGATGCAGCATCGTTTGATTGTGCTGATGAAATGTTGAACGAGATTTTCGAGGCGGCCCGACAAACATATCGTCAGAATGCAGTTGACGTATTTATGGACTGTCCAAGCCGCGAGCGAGCCGGTTGGCTTTGTGATAGCTTTTGGAGCGCGCGAACCGGTCACTTGCTGAGCGGACATCAAAAGATTGAGACTGCATTCCTCGAAAACTATGCCCTCCCAAAGTCATTTGCATTCATCCCCGATGGAATGCTTCCGATGTGTTATCCAAGTGACCACAATGATGGTGTCTTTATCGCAAACTGGGCGCTTTGGTTTGTTGTTCAGCTACAGGAGTACAAATCCCGGGGAGGCTCAGAGAAACTTATAGAGTCACTGCGTCCCAGGGTCGAAAAGCTATTCAAATGGTTTGAGCGCTACCAAAACAACCTTGGCTTACTTGAAAAGGTTCCATCGTGGGTGTTCGTCGAATGGAGCAAAGCAAATGACTTTGTCCAAGATGTAAACTTTCCATCCAATATGTTGTATGCAGGTGCCCTGAATGCAGCTGCGCAGCTTTATGGTAATCAGAGCTGGAAGCGTCAGGCGGATGGGCTTAGGAAGGTGATTAACGAGCTCAGCTTCGATGGAAGCTGGTATGTTGATAACGCCATTCGAAAGTCCGATGGGTCACTGGCCGTAACGAACAACCGAAGTGAGACATGTCAGTATTACGCATTTTTCTTTGATGTAGCATCCCCTAAATCCCGACCAGAGCTCTGGCGTACACTTACATCGGAATTTGGCCCGAAACGCGACACAAAGACCGTCCATCCCGACATCCACATTTCAAATGCATTTATTGGCAACTACTTACGTATCGAAGTGCTATCACGTGCTGGTTTGATTACCCAAATCCTACGTGAGTCCACCTCCTACTTCGGCTACATGGCAGAGCGAACAGGTACGCTCTGGGAGAATACGGATTCCAGCGCGAGCTGTAATCATGGATTTGCGAGTCATGTCGCCGTGATGTTGCTACGGGATGTCGTTGGAATCTCAAAAGTTGACCATGCTACGAAGCGCGTCTACGTAGTTCCATCCCTCAGTGACCTCCCATGGAGCTCGGGCAGCGTTCCCGTTGCTGGCGGAATGGTTACGATTTCCTGGAAGAAGACAGATGTAGGATTTAAGCGGACATTGAAGGCGCCCGCAGGGTGGAAAGTCATCATGACACAGCAAAAGGACTGGAATTAGCCATGGATAATTGGATTGAAACGATACGGACGGTTGAAGACTTCCCAAAGCCCGGAATCATGTTCAAGGACATCACGCCTCTCCTACAAAACCCGGATGCGTACCGTGCTGTGCTCGATGCGTTTGTCGTCATTGCAGCCGAGTCGGGTGCTACGGTGATAGCAGGGATCGAGTCGCGTGGCTTCTTTTTTGCCTGCCCTTTGGCTATAACTCTCGGATTGCCGTTTGTGCCAATTCGGAAGGCTGGAAAGCTTCCATGGAACACGGTGTCGGCCGAATATGATTTGGAGTACGGTAGCGCAGTTATCGAGATGCATACAGATGCCGTAACCTCCGGCGACCGTGTACTGATTGTCGATGATGTCTTGGCAACGGGAGGCACAGCTGAGGCAGCTGGGCGGCTAGTTACATCCCTGGGTGCAACCGTCGCAGGGTATGCGTTCCTTAAAAACCTTACGTTTCTCGGTGGAACCGAACGCTTGCAGGATGCCCCGGTCTTCAGTCTGGTGGATGTTACAGAATGACCGTTCATGATCTCGAGGCAGTGTTGGAGCAGCTTGCACCTGCGGGTCTAAAACTCGGAAATGACCCCATAGGGCGTTGCATTGGCTCCAGTCAATCGCCCATTACCAAAATCGGTGTAGCCCTCGATGCAACACCGTCCGTTATTTCAGAGTGTGTTACGCAAGGGATTAATGTGCTTGTCACCCACCATCCACTAGTCTATTCTCCGTTACACCGATTGGATACATCTTCGGGTTTTCCAGAGAGCGCCATTATTGCCGCCATCAAAGCGGACATTGCTGTGCTGTCAGCCCACACAAACTGGGACTGTGCTGATGGTGGAATCAACGATGTTCTTGCGAACCTTTTGGACCTGACGCATTGCCACCCTATTGAGCCGACGCCGGGAACACAAGGTGGGAAAACGGGTATTGGTAGGGTTGGTCGCTTACACTCTCCGATGATGGAATCTGACTTCCTATCACTTGTTGAGGAACGCCTTCAGGTCAGTGTACGGTGTTCAGAGCGGCGTGACCGGATGGTCCAAACGGTTGCAGTGTGCGGTGGCGCGGGTGAAGGCCTGTACTCAAGTGTCAAGGAACACGCCGATGTATATGTCACGTCTGACATACGCCATCACATGTTTGTTGCAGCATACGGCGAGAAATGTACGCTTTGGGATGCAGGGCATCGCGAGACAGAGGTTCCAGGTACGAGGCATCTTGCAACTCGCATATCCAACCACGTGGACGTCCCGGTTGTTTGGATTCCAGAGCCAGCTGCCTGAGCATCCTCGCCAAAATGTCACGTCTCGCGATTAACCTATATTGCTGGATAGCGTGGCCAGTGTCTCGTAACAGTCCTCGCAGATGACCTTTAAGTTGAGGAATATAGCCGCATCGTCAGGCCATTCTCCACCATTTTCCAAACGGTAGGCTTCACAAACAACGCAGTAGGCATTTGTGTCACCATCCGAATCAATGGATGTGTAGATGTGACGGGGAATTCTGTCTGTAAGCCCATCGAATAGATGATTACAGACATAAGCGAGACTTGATCCCGTGGTGTGTTTACAGTTCATCGACTGATCTATGTCAAGCAAGGCAAACCGAATATAGATTAGTAATCGAGCTCGGACAGAGGGTTACCTGAGATGAGCTTTTCGTGCATCACCCGTTGCTCCGCAAAGCTAATCGCACCCAGGGATGAAATACGTTCGCGCTCGTCAGGTTTGACTTCGGACTTCCAAAACTCCCTGAGTTTTCGGTAATCAGCCAGAAGCATCATCGTGTCTCGCAAATGGCGACACCTTGGACACCGGTACTCGATACGCACACCTGGTTCATCGAGGTAGCGCGGAATCCGTTGGGTGTACCGAATAGACTTTGACGTTTGCTTTTGGCCACACGGACAAGTAATCGAAGGAGCATCCACTACGATAAGTCTACTGCAATTATGATTACTTGCCGCCCGTTACAACCGGCGCATTCACAACATTGATTCTATTAGAGTCAGGCGAATGCTGAGGAGCATTCGAAATCGCCGTCCTAAACGATTCACTTTGTTGGTTGAGCTGAGACTGAAAGCTTGCGCGAAGGTCATCACGTTCGGCTTCTTCATCCACAGATGCCAGCACCATTGATGCCCTGCCGGTCGAGTTTCTCGCACTTTTTGGTACTTGGACATCAACGACATGGTCGATATCTGAAGTAATCTCTGTTACACGTGTTCCAATAGCATTCACAGCTGCGATATCAATCCCGCTAACCCCAGAAGTGGCGCTGCGCGTGTTTTGTGGGATGACAACAGGTGCTTCAATCGCTACCGCTACGTCACGGTTGTTTGAGTCAGTAACTCGCTTGACATCTTCGCGAACGTTAGTTTGGACAATGCTCGGTTTACCCTTAGGGGTTGCGTTACCAACAGCAACAGACGGACGAAGATTCTTAGGCGTTGTCATAGGAACGCTTTGTCTACCTGGTGTCGGGACATTTACAATGTCAACGGTATTGCCAGACGAAGCCAGACTACCAACATTGACGGACTGCTTTACGTCTCGCGGGCTTGCAAGCAACCATCCAGCTGCTGCCATTACTCCAAGAGCAGGAGCCCATACGGCTGGCTTTCGAAACAAACCAGACCATACAGATTGCTTGGCAAATGTGCTGTTTGCGATTCTGGTGGACAGTTCGACAGGTGGCATCTGAATCGGAGGTCGACCAGCTATCGAAACTAGTGAACACATCGCGATGTACTGTGAGCATTCCTCACAGGACTCGAGATGATCCCCGACTACACCCGGAAACTCAGTCCCCGTCCGGATACTCTCATCGGCCAATTCTTTGACGTGCTCGCACATGTATTTATAGATGACGACTAGCCGGTAAGGTTTCACCTTATTCGCCATTTCGAAGCACGTAGTAATACCTGAGTTCATTACTTCAATTTTGAGATTGCATGGTACAAAGAATGTATGAGTAATAATGATCCAGTGAAGTCAGGTTTGAACCTCCCGAAATTCAACTCGACGGGAACGGATGACACTTCCACAGACATCATCACTCCCAAGATTGACAAAGCAACCTTCGGTCGACGCGTTATGTTAATCTCGCTTTTGGCAATTACTGTGATCGGGATGCTGATTGCAGCATTAGTCCGCACTCCAATTGGCGATGTGTTGCGTTCAGGTGGCGACTCGAAATTTGCTGCACCTGAGCATCGTGTTGACTAAGAAAAATGTCGACCGACAGGCGTTTATGCCCGGCTTGCGGTGCCAATAACTTTTCAACTCAGCAGAGCTGCTGGAGCTGTAACGCTCCACTAGTAGCACAAAGTTCTCCTGCAGTGGTTACGATGCCATCGGATGACCCGATGGTTATTCCCGCGATCTCAGTCGTTATTTTGTCTCTGCTCGCCCCATTCGTTTCGCTTTGTACAGGCTGTGTATTCCTAATGATGCCTGGTCGCCGCAACGCGACGCTCGGCTGGTGGAATGTCATTGCTGGAGTTATAGGTACCGTTCTTCATGTTGTCGCGCTTGCATTTATAATTCCATCTGTGACGAGTGGCGTTCTCACGAAGACGCTCTCAGGGTTATCCCAACAACGTCAACAGAATGACATTGATCAAAGTCAATCGATACTAAGCGGTCAACAGCCGTGAGCGACACGATTGCCGCACTTGCATCCGGCCGGATACCAGCAGGTGTAGCTGTTATCAGGATTAGTGGTCCCAAGGCCTTCTCTGTCGTTGACAAGCTGACAGATTCTTCATGTCGGTCGCAAGGTCACGCGACGGCACGACTCATCACCATTCATTCATGCCCCGAACATCGCTTGTTGGATACCGCGCTGCGTCTCGTCTTCGAAGCGCCTAGAAGTTTCACCGGCGAGGATGTCGTAGAACTTCATGTCCATGGTGGCCTGGTTGTCATCGATGAGGTTTTGGAACAGCTGTATGCAGCGGGGGCACGTCCGGCAAATCGCGGAGAGTTTTCAGAACGTGCATTTCTAAACGGCAAAATTGACCTGACTCAGGCTGAGGCAATTGCAGATATCATCGCAGCCCCTACGAGAAGTGCCAGAGAGCTGGCAACCCTGCAACTTGGAGGAGTTCTTACAAAGCGAATCAATACCGTAGAGCAGTTAATTCAAAGTGCGCGGGTTCTCGTCGAGGCATCCATTGATTTTCCGGAGGATGTAGGCGATGTTGATGTCTTTGCACTTACACCAATAATCCTGGACGCGCTAAATGGTCTCCACGCGCTTCAGCAAACAGCACGTCGCGGTCGACTTGTACGGCAGGGAGCAGTGATCGTTCTCCTCGGAGCACCAAATGTTGGAAAATCATCGCTTCTCAATGCATTGGTCGGTAAGGAACGAGCGATTGTTTCACCGATTGCCGGTACGACGCGTGACACCATCGATGTACAGATTGATTTGAGTGGCATCCCAGTTACCCTGACAGATACAGCAGGCCTTAGGGATGCATCAGATGAAATTGAAAGGATTGGTATCGACCGAACGCGTAGTAGCGCTAACGCAGCAGATATCATCCTTGCACTTGAAAGTGTCGGTACACCGCACGTTGAGCTCCCTCCGGTTCACGATTCAACTCCGATAATCCATGTTCGCACAAAGGCAGACTTATCAGATATCCCAACGGACACTGGTGAAACATACTATGTTAGTGCTGTCACAGGGTATGGGATAGAAGCCCTCGTCGAAGGTATACGACAGACACTGGTGGACGATGCGCTCAGTTCATCCGTTACCGACACGATTGCCATTAATGCTAGACATGCCGCACTCATCACAAACGCCATCGATGCGTTACAGCGTGTAACTGAGGATGCATCCTCGAATGTTCCGGCCGATTTACTTGCCGTGGAGCTGAACGATGCAGCATTCCATCTGGCAAGTATCTCGGGACGCGACGTCATCGAAGCGATGCATCAGGAAATTTTTAGCCGATTCTGCATCGGCAAATAGTCACTAGGTCGAGAACGTCTCGCGTGCGCCATCCACCCGAATCGTTTGACCGGATACGTAGCGGCTCTCATCAGACAGGAGAAATGCAACAACATCTGCAATATCATCCGGTTTGCCATACCGCGCAAGTGGAGCACTCTCATCGAGATCACTTTCATCCATAACCCGTGTGGCGGCAAACCTTGCCGTCCGTGTGGGGCCAGGGCTGACAGCGTTTACACGAATACCATTTGGACGAAGCTGCGTAGCAAGAGAGCGTGAGTATTGAACGACTCCGGCCTTAGCAACGGAGTAGATAACACCATTATCTACACCCAGGTGTGCAGCGCTGGATGCAATGTTGACGATTGAACCACGGTTGTTCGGAATCATTCCGGGGACAAAGTACTTGCAGACCCAAATGAGTCCGAGCAGGTTACGATCCAGCATCGCACGGACATCTATCGCCGGAATACCGATCGAATCATTTGGTACAGGCTTACCACCTGCTGCGGCAATATCGCCCCCAGCAGCATTCACCAGGCAGGTGACGGGGCCGACTTCCGATGTGATTGCATCCACCCATCCTGCGACGATGTTTTCATCGGCGACATTACCGGTGACTGCAAACACTGCGCCGCTCTTACGAACGCTGTCGCCGAGATTTGCATATTCACCAAACTCTGCCGGAGCTTCCCAGGAAATGTCATGGAGGATGACGCGTGCGCCGAGCCCGGCAATCCGCCGGGCCATTGCATTTCCGAGTCCTCTTCCAGACCCTGTAATCAGAACAGTTTCGTTGCTAAGGTCCATGACAGTTCCTTATGGGATGAGCGCGATTTTCAGGCGGTCCTGAGGATTCGTGATGAGCCTCTCAAACTGAGCCATCCCGTCGCTGAGAGGTGCCGAGTCCGTCCATGGCTCAAAGTTAGCTTTACCGCTAACGATGAGGTTGATTGCGGTGTTATAGTCCGCAGCCGTGTAGGTGTAGCTACATTGAAGACGAATTTCACGGCGAACCAGGTGAATGAAGTCGATTTCAGTCACACCCTCATCCATGCCGAGGAGGAGAATGGTTGCGCCCTTAGCGGCGATGCGGCAGGCTAATTGTCGTGCTGCAGAACGTCCCACACAGTCTGCAATGACGCTTGGGCCACGTCCATTCGTAGCTTCCAGTATTTCTGCATCGATGTTTTCCGAGCGTGGATCGAAGACGCGCGGAGCGCCAAGCTTCAGCATTACTGCAGCGCGCATCGGGTTAGGCTCGACAACACCGACTACATTCCAACCACGCGCAACGGCAACCGCAAGTGTTGCGGCTCCGAGCGTTCCACCACCAAGGATAAGAACATCCGGGAATGTCCCCGTATACGACGGAACAAGCCCTAACAAGTGCACGCCATTTGCAAGCGGCTCGATCATTACTGCAGCTTTGTCGGAAACTGAATCAGGAATTGGGATTACGTTTCGGGCGGGTACGCAGACGAAATCCGCCATCGCGCCGTTGACAAGGTCAAGACCAATCAGGAACCAGTCATCGCAAACAGACTGCCGCCCTGCGAGACACATTTGACAGCGGCCACAAGAAACAAGTGGATTCACCGAGACCCGTGTACCAATGAGGTGGTTGTTTGCGGAATCTCCTGCACTTTCAACAACGCCGACCGTCTCGTGTCCAAGGATGAGACCTGGTTGGCGACGCGCTTGTAATCCAAGGTAACCATGGATATCGGAACCACAGATTCCAGTCGCGAGAATCCGTACACGAACCTCATGTGGTTGTGGTGTCGGGTCTGGTGTCTCTTCCAATGTAAGCGTTCTTACCGCTGAATATCTGAGTACTTTCACTGTGCTGTCCAACCTCCATCTACTGTTAACGTCGTTCCTGTAATAAAAGACCCTGCATCTGAGCAAAGCAACAATGCGGGAGCCCCAATTTCTTCAAGATTCCCCCAGCGTCCGAGGGGAATGTTGCCAACAAAGCGTTGATATTGCTCAGGGTCATCCATGACCACTTTGTTCATTTCGGTGGCAAAGGGTCCTGGGCAAAGTGCATTCACCGTGACACCACGGGTGGCCCATTCGACGGCCATCACCTTACTCATGTGGATAACTCCAGCTTTTGCAGCACCGTAGGGCACGCGATGACCAAATGCGACCTGTCCAAAAATAGACCCGATATTCAGGATACGCCCCCACCCACGCTGCAACATCGGACGGGCAAAGGTCCTGGCAACGAGAAATGGAATCGTCAGATCTGTTTGCACTACGTAGTGCCAGTCATCCTCTGTGAGATTTTCAGCGGGTCCACGGCGGTTTACGCCGGCGTTGTTGACGAGGATGTCAATACCATCGACGACCTGATGAACGTCATCGAACAGCTTCGTAACGGATGCATCATCGGAAAGTTCGCCTTTTACGACATGAACCGTCCCGCCACCACGCGCCAGCAATTCACCGTTAGCTCTTGCAAGCTGGACCTCATCCCTCGCAGTGATAACCACCGTAGCTCCAGCATCATAAAGGGCTGCCGCAATCGCGAGGCCAAGGCCACGATTCCCCCCGGTAATCAGAGCGGTCTTTCCCTCTAGGGAAAACTTTTGCAACGTTG
>JACCDI011680601.1_pt1 | contig 16648 bp, 16 predicted proteins | sample 7442791 | NCBI WGS metagenome assembly JACCDI01 (sample SAMN15323434, study PRJNA562643) | freshwater metagenome | isolation source: river surface water | place: USA:Blue River Watershed | collected 2017-08-15 | reverse complement strand
GTCTCTTGATGGACTTTGAAATATATCGAGAGTGCGACCATGCCATAGGCCATACGAGCAGGGAATGCAGAGATGAGGAGTCGAGTAGCGCCAGGTGATTTAAGAACCTCACCGTAATTAGGTAATTTCAAGCGCACTTGCTGGAGTCTAGTCAATCGATAGGGTGGCTAAGTGAATAGCGCGAAAGAGAGTGCGAGTCCTCTCTTCTCTGTCTTCACAGTCTTGCTCTCTGGAATGCTCTTAGGAACCGCCGGCACTGCAGTCGCGCTCGCTCCAGATGAAGCATCAGTCACCTCTCTTGGCGTTGCGCGAGTAGCCATCGGTGGGGTGACACTCATTGCGCTTGCACCGCTCTTCGGTGGCAGCCGCAGGCGGATCATTGCTCTCATTCGCAGGCTCGGAGTTTGGGTGATGGCGATCAGTACTGCTGGATTTCAACCGCTCTTCTTTGGCGCGACAACAAGGACTGGTGTTGCGCTCAGTACTGTTCTCACGATTGGAACCATGCCCCTCTTCACGGGCCTCATCTCTCGCCTCCTACTTCGAGAGAAGTTGACCCAAGTATGGGTTGCCGCGACGTCATTGGCAGTCACCGGATTGGTCCTTCGTTCATGGGATCAACTCGAAACGATCGATCCTCTCGGTGTCGCCATGGCCATCGGCGCAGGACTTTGCACAGGGTTCTATGTCAACGGCGCCAAGTACGAACTCAATCGCGGAGGTCACGCTGTCGAACTTCCTGCAATGGCCTATACCTTGAGCGCAATCCTTCTCATTCCGCTTCTTATCGGTGATGACCTCTCGTGGATTGCCTCTACTGATGGAATCCTGACGGCGCTCTATCTTGGTTTCATCACTATGGCATTAGCCAACACGCTCCAAGTCGTTGGCTTACAGCGCCTCTCCCCTGGACCGACTGCGACACTTCTCTTGGCCGATCCATTAACAGCGACAATTCTCGGCGTCTTTATTCTGAATGAATCCATCACTTCGATTGCAGTAGTGGGCCTGATTCTTGTGAGTGTTGCGCTTGTCTGGCAAGGCGTGGCTCAGAGTCGAGTCAATAGATCTTCCATCAACTGAATCTCATCTCGTTGAGTGGAGATGATGGAGCGAGCGAGATTCGAAACGATCTCGTTATCTGAATTCTTGACTTCGTCAGCCATGTCAATCGCACCCTGATGATGCTTGATCATTCCTTGAACAAAGAGGCGGTCGAATTGCACCGATTCTGCCTCTCGAAGCTCCTGCATTTCATCATCAGAGAGCATGCCATCCATGGCGTGTCCCATGTGAGTTTCAGGATTCACTCCGGGCCATGAACTCATCTCGACGATCTCTGGATCTTGCGCAGCTTTGATCTGGGTTGCGAGGGCAATGACTTCCTCATTTTCCGACTTCTGCAGCGCTAGATCTGCCATCTCGATTGCTTGTTGATGATGGGGAATCATCATCTCCGCAAAGTTTTGCTCTTGGGGCGAGAATCCAGACTCAGTCTGAACACATCCCGCTGCAAGGAAGGCGACTAGCAGCACCGATGCGACTCTCATGGACTTAGCTTTCACAACGCTCATCACGATCTGAAAAATATCGACGCGCTTGAAGGGCTGCAACTTGAAAGATATGAGGTCGATTACCGTTGGAGCCCCCCGTCAGGATTGAACTGACGACCTTCCGCTTACAAGGCGGATGCTCTACCACTGAGCTAGGGAGGCGTGACGCAGTCGCCAATTATGGCAGGGATTACGATAACTAAATGACGAGCGAGGGGTTGACGGCGCAAGAAGCACAAACCCTTCTCGTGCGTCATGGGCCCAATTCACTTCCATCCGAGGAGCCCAAGTCCTTTCTGGCAGTAGTGGTCTCCGTCTTACGTGAACCGATGCTCCTGCTCCTGATTGCCGCGGGTCTGATTAGTTTCTTACTCGCTGAATTGTCCGATGCGTTCCTTCTGATGTTCACCGTCGTCATCGTCCTCTCTATCTCGATCTACCAACAACAACGCACTGAAAAGGCGTTGCAAGCGCTCAAGGATCTAACCTCTCCTTTAGCGCTAGTACTTCGAGATGGGCAAGAGGTTCGAATCTCAAGTACCGAACTTGTTCCTGGGGATCTCCTCTTGCTACTTGAAGGTGATCGCGTTGCTGCCGATGCCGAGATCATCACAAGTTCTTCACTCGAATTCGATGAATCGCTCCTCACTGGTGAATCAGTTCCAGTAACCAAAAGTTCGGGTGATAGGGCATTTAGCGGTTCGCTCATCGTTAGAGGACATGGTCGGGCAATCGTGAGAGCAACCGGCGCCATGACTGCGCTCGGACAAATTGGAAGATCTCTCCAAGAGATCCCGTACCAACGAACTCATCTTCAGGAGAGTATTGATCGAATGGTGAAAGGCATCGGAATATTTGCATTCCTCACCGTCATCGCCATTGTGACCATATATGGATTGACTCGCGGGAACTGGTTAGAGGGAGGATTGGCCGCGATCGCTGCGGCGATGGCTCTGATCCCTGAGGAATTCCCGGTGATCTTCACTCTCTTTATGGCGCTTGGAGCTTGGCGAATGGCTCGTGTCAAGGTCATTGCACGACAATCAGCAGCCATCGAAGCTCTGGGATCAGTCACAGTTCTCTGCGTCGATAAGACGGGAACGTTGACGAAGAATGTGATGACCGTCAGCGAAGTACAAGTAGACCATCGCATAGTTGATGCAGGTGGGGTGAATCAAGATGATCAAGCCCGCGAGATCGCCAAGATCGCAGCGCTCGCCGCTCCCATCACTCCATTTGATCCCATGGATAAAGCATTCAGGAATCTCTTCGATATGGATCCCGTCCGTGACGGTCTGGCTTCGATCGCCGAGTTCCCAGTGATCAAGGAGCGGTTGGCATATGTACATATCTGGTCGGCGCAAGGCGAGGTCTTTGCCGCAGCCAAAGGAGCGCCTGAACATATTGGTGCACTCTGTGGGCTTAGAGAGGATGAAATTGAGACGCTGACATCACGTGTGCATGCTGCGGGGCAACGAGGATTCCGGGTATTGGCTGTAGCCCAAGGGTCAGCCACTCATTTTGATCCACTCGCTCCTTCTCTCGATTCCTTTGAGTTCGCTTTCTTGGGTTTGGCATTCTTGAAGGACCCGATAAGAGAAGGCGTTCGTGACGCTGTTCGTGAATGCGAAAGCGCTGGAATACGAACCATCATGATCACGGGAGATCATCCGACTACAGCACGTTCCATTGCAGCGGAGATCGGTTTGGCAGATCATGGTCGGGTCTTGCTCGGAAGCGAAATAGATGAGATGAGCGATAGCGAACTCTCACTCAATGTGACCAACTGCCAAGTCTTTGCGCGAGTCAGCCCAGAACATAAATTGCGGTTGATCAGGGCTCTGCAAGCGAATGGCGAAGTCGTCGGGATGACTGGTGATGGAGTCAACGATGCTCCCGCCTTGCGTGCAGCAGAGATTGGAATCGCAATGGGTGGGCGTGGCACAGATGTAGCGCGCGAAGCCGCTCACTTGATCATCACAGATGATGACTTCACTTCGATCGTCGCCGGCATCAAACGAGGTCGAGCGATATTCTCAAACATACAGAAGGCGATGTCCTATGTCATCGCCATCCATATTCCCATCTTTGGAATGGCGCTCACACCGGTGCTAGTTGCCGATTGGCCATTGATTCTCCTGCCGGCTCTGGTTGCCTTCCATGAAGTCATCATCGATCCGGCCTCTTCCATAGCTTTCGAAGTGGAGGAGGTCGACCCTGACATCATGAAACGTAAACCTCGCAGGCCTCGCTCAGGAATCTTCTCCAGATCAGATCTACTCATAGCACTCAGTCAAGGACTCTCTGTCTTCGTGGCAGTCTTCATTGTCTTCTTCACATCCATTGAGCAAGGAGTCAGCGAGGAGCGCATTCGTTCACTCACTTTCACAACCCTTGTCATCTCCAACGTGCTCTTGATCCTGGTGAACAGATCACGTTCTCTCACGCTCTGGGAGACTCTCAAGAAGAGAAGGAATGGCGCCTTGCCATGGATCATCGGCGGAGCGATTTCGTTACTCATCTTGCTACTCAACGTTCGACCAATACGTAATGCTTTCGATCTTGCGCCATTAGAACTTCGAGATTACTTCGCACTGCTCATCGTGACCGTCGTGAGTCTTTCTTGGTATGAGATCTTCAAAGTGTTCCGAAGAGGGGTCCTTACATTGGCGTAGGCTTATGGCTCATGGAAGCCCGATCGTTGATGATTATTGCGGCAGTGATACTCGTATTTCTCTATGCCCTCGGCTCAGGTCTATTCATGGACAACTCTGGTTGGTATCAATCGCTCAATCGTCCACAATGGCAACCACCTGACATTGTCTTTGGGCTCATCTGGCCATACAACTTCTTGATTCTTGGTATCAGTGCTGTGACTGTCATGAAGAGTGGCGAGCTCGGCAGATCGGTGATCTTTCTTGTCTTTCTCACAGCAAGCATCTGTTCTGCATTGTCCTGGGCGTATTTCTTCTACAAACCGCACGATCTGACGTTGGCGAGCATTGCACTGGGTCTAGCGGCTACTTTGACGATCCCATTGGTGGTTCTGACGTTCCAAAAAAATACCCTGGTAGGGCTCCTGATCATGCCTTACCAGGGTTGGTTGATAACTGCGACGCTTCTCTCGGTCAGCTATTCAAGACTCAATTAATCTACTTACCACCAAAGAGCTTGGAGAAAAAACCTCCGCTGGATGCGCCAGAGGATTCACACTTACAGATCTGGCTGTCCGAGAGACCGTAGAGTGCCTCTTCTACATGTTGTCCGCATCCTGACCAGGTGTACTTCTTGCAAGTACCGCATGTAACTCGACTACACATTTCTCATCCCTTTCATTCTTTTGAACATGCTCTTCAAATATCGCCTAGTTCGTATATAGCGGCTTCCCTGCTGAAGCCCAATCAATCACTCCACCATCCATGTCATAGATGCTTGTGAATCCAAGATCGGCCATCACCTTCACTGCTTCGCCTGAGCGGTTGCCACTTCGGCAGTAGACGGCATAAGTGGCGTTCTTATCCAACTTTGCAACTTCTTCCGCGAAATATCCGCTCTGGAAGTCAATATTGACCGCATTCTCAAGATGTCCCTCAGCGAATTCCATAGGGGTGCGCACATCCAAAGTGATCACTCCGGACTGGGCAGCCTTGGCAGAGAATTCTTCGATGCCGAGCTTCGTAACAGCCGATGTGCCTGATGAGCAGCCAACCAGCAAGAGTCCAAGGGCTGCGAGCGCAGCAATAATTCTTATCTTCTTCATCGTTCTTCCTCTTCTAAACCAGGGTATTAAAGAGCTTCTGTAATTGATTGGTGATGTCCTTTGAATCCTTTCGATTCTCTTGGACACATTGCTTCAAATTGGCAGAGATCAGGGAGAATGCAGCGGTATTGACTGCTTTGGTCACTGCCGCCATCTGCGTCACGATCTCATCGCACCCGCGGCCCTCTTCCAGCATCCGGGCAATCGCTCCGAGCTGACCATGGGCGCGCTTGACGCGCTTGATGATCTCGTCGAGTTGATCCTGATCGCTGAGCACATACGCGCTCTGTTTCTTCGTAGCCATGAAGCGGGAGGCTACACATACCCCCTGGGGTATTGCAACTCTAGCTCTGGGCGAGTTGGCCCAGTTCGTCTCCACTGACTCTAAAGACGGTCCACTCATCCATGGGTTCTGCACCTATACCCTTGTAGAAATCGATGGCGGGTGTGTTCCAATCCAATACCCACCACTGCAATCGTCCATAGCCTTCGACTTCACAGATCTTCGCTAGATGAACGAGCAAAGCCTTTCCAAAACCCTTACCGCGGAACGAGGGACGAACAAAGAGATCCTCTAAATAGATTCCATGCTTTCCTTGCCAGGTCGAGTAGTTCAAGAACCAGATGGCCATGCCTGCGATCTCTCCATCGACATCGACAAGATCACAGAAGACGCGTGGTTCCTCAGTGAAGAGCGTCCTTTCAAGGTCCACTGGCGTCGCATGAACTTCATCCGGAGCTTGTTCGTATTCCGCAAGTTCTCTAATCAAATCAAGAACTTGATGCGCATCATTTTTGTTCGCTCGGCGAATAATCATCTTGTCGTCACCCAATCTCCTCAAGGAATCGCTTCAAAGTGTGACAGATGAGACAGCTCGCCAGCTTTCACCTACGCACGAGTCGCTCATATAGTGCGGTTTCAAGTAAGGGGGATCAATGGCGATCCAATCTTTGTCCGTTGAAGAAGCAAGACGACAGGTCCAACACGTAGGGCTTGCGCAATGGATTTCTGACATCGCTCTTCTCACGGAACCCAGAGAGATCCACATCGTCGATGGCAGTGATGAAGAGTGGGACGCAATCACCGACGAACTCGTTGCGAATGGCACCTTCGTCCGACTTGAGAAGAAACCTAACTCCTTTTGGTGCGTATCCGACCCTGATGATGTCGCCCGCGTAGAGGATCGAACCTTCATCTGCTCCATTGATCCGGACGATGCTGGACCCACAAACAACTGGGTTGCTCCCGAAGAGATGAAATCGACGATGCAGGAGCTCTATCGAGGCTCAATGCGTGGTCGAACGATGTATGTCATTCCCTTCTGCATGGGATCTTTGGAAGCGAAGAATCCCATGTTCGGAGTTGAGATCACCGATAGCGCTTATGTCGTCGCATCAATGCGGATCATGACTCGAATCGGCAGCAAAGTACTCGCCCGAATGTCGAGCGATGCGCCGTTTGTTAAGGCGCTCCATTCAGTAGGAGCACCTCTCAAAGATGGCGACCAGGATGTTCCTTGGCCCTGCAACAAGACGAAGTACATCAGTCACTTTCCTGAGACCCGTGAGATCTGGTCATTTGGATCAGGTTACGGTGGCAATGCCCTCTTAGGTAAGAAGTGCTACTCGCTTCGCATCGCTTCCGTCATGGGAAGAGACGAAGGTTGGCTTGCTGAACACATGCTGATCGTCAAACTCACCTCCCCTGAGAAATCGATCCATTACATCGCTGCGGCTTTTCCCTCTGCATGTGGCAAAACGAACCTTGCGATGTTGGAGCCGACCATTCCAGGATGGAAAGTCGAAACCTTGGGAGACGACATCGCGTGGATGCGATTTGGCGAAGATGGACGTCTCTACGCAACGAATCCTGAGTTTGGCTTCTTTGGCGTAGCCCCCGGCACAGGGTGGGCAACGAACTCAAATGCGATGCAAACCATCGAAAAAGGTAATTCGATCTTCACAAACGTTGCATTGACAGATGATGGCGACGTTTGGTGGGAGGGAGCAACCGAAGTCGCGCCTTCACATCTCACTGATTGGAAGCGTCGAGATTGGACTCCAGAGAAGAGTGAACCTTCCTCACACCCCAACTCACGTTTCTGCACTCCAGCAGATCAATGTCCGATCATCGCTCCGGAGTGGGAGGATCCTCACGGAGTTCCCATCTCAGCCATCATCTTCGGTGGGCGTCGAAAAACAACTGTGCCTCTCGTCGTTCAAGCACGAAATTGGATCCATGGAGTCTTCATGGGTGCAACGCTCTCTTCAGAGACGACTGCAGCCGCAACCGGTGCAGTAGGTGTCGTCAGGCGCGACCCATTTGCGATGTTGCCATTCATTGGATACCACGTCGGCGATTACTTCAACCACTGGGTCCGTCTCAAAGAGATCTCCTCCGAGGAGAAGTTGCCAAAGATCTTCTACGTCAACTGGTTCCGAAGAGGTAAGGATGGTCGCTTCCTCTGGCCAGGATTCGGAGAAAATTCGCGAGTCCTCAAGTGGGTCATCGATCGAGTTGAAGGTCGAGTCAGCGGCGACGAAACTCCGATTGGAATCGCTCCTCGCCCAGAGGATCTCGATATCCATGGATTGAAGATCAGCTCGGACGATCTCAGTGAAGCACTTGCCATTGACAAAGATGAATGGCGCGCTGAGATTCCCTTGATCGAGGAATGGTTCTCAAAGGTAGGTCCAAAGCTCCCCGCAGAGTTGAAGACGGAACTTGAAACCCTGAAATCACGCATCAGATAGCGCTATCGAGCCAATTCTCACCCGAGGATGAGGCTGATTTCTTGCATACCCCCGGGGGTATGCTAACCTTCGCTTCATGTCTATAACTGTCATCAACCTTGATACTCCAACCCTTGGCGACCGCTCCTACATCGCACATGATGGGAAATCGGCACTGGTCGTGGATCCGCAACGTGACATCGATCGCGTAACTTCCATCTTGGAACGTGAAGGTCTCTTACTCGATACAGTGGTTGAGACTCATATGCATAACGACTATGTCAGCGGTGGACTCGTTCTCGCTCGAGAATTCGGTGCCAAATACATCACGAGTGCAGAAGATCCAGTCTCATTCGAACGGATCGCGGCGAAGGACCTTGAAGAGTTCAGCGTCGGAAATTTCGGTATTAAGGCGCTGAAGACTCCTGGACATACTTTCACTCATCTCTCCTACATCTTGATGAGCGGTGAGGGTAAGGCTCAAGGGATCTTCACGGGTGGCTCAATGCTCCATGGATCGACTGGGCGTCCAGATCTCCTTGGCCCTGACCATGCTTCGACATTGGCAGCACATCAACACCAGACTGCACATCGAATCGTCTCTCTACTTGACGATTCAGTAGCAATTCATCCAACGCATGGATTCGGTTCCTTCTGCGCAGCGACTTCCACATGTGGTGATTCATCGACGATCGCTGATGAAAAACGAACCAATCCGGCACTACTCATGGACCAAGAGCGATTCATCTCTGAAACGCTCGCCGGCCTCGATGCCTTTCCTGCCTATTACAAACATATGGGTCCAGCCAACCATGCGGGCCCTGGCGCAATTGACCTTTCAGAGTTGAAGCGAATGAGTAGTGATGAGGTTCTTAAGGCAATCTCACAAGGGTCATGGTTGGTGGATCTACGTCATCGCGATCAATGGGCAAAGGCTCACGTGCCTGGAGTGCTCAATTTCGGCGTAGATGGCTCCTTTGCAACTTACTTTGGCTGGATCTTCCCTTACGAAAAGGAAGTCATCTTGCTTTCAAATAGCAGCGAGGAGATATCGACGGCACAACGAGAACTAGTCCGCATCGGAATCGACCGCCCACAAGGTTCTTTCGTAGGAGAGATGAGTGAGTTCAAGGAAACGAAATCGACTCAGATGGTCACCTTCAATGAAGTCCCTGCAGCACTCAAAGATGATGCGATAGTCGTACTTGATGTACGCCGCAATGGAGAGCGACATGCCTCTCACATTGCCGGGACACTTCACATTCCTTTCCATGAACTGCGTAACCGTGTATCTGAACTACCAAAGGAGAAGAGGGTCTGGGTTCACTGTGCTGGCGCTTATCGCGCTTCCGCCGCTGCCGGCCTACTGGAACAAGCAGGTTTCAACCCAGTGGTCATCAACGAGTCCTACGACAAGGCACTTGGCGTGGCCGATCTTGAGATTGTTGCAGGTGGAAGCGATGCGGGTCCCGTTGCACCTTCTGACCTCAAGGCGAGGGTATAAGTATGTTGGAGATCTCGCCTCAAGAAGCATTCGACTTGATCATTGCGGATAAAGCTTATGGAATCGATGTTCGTGAGCAGTTTGAATGGGATTCAGGACATGCCGATGGCGTCTCTTTCAATCCATTGAGCGCCTTTGAATTAGAGAAACTCCCAACCGATAAGCCTTTGATCATGATCTGTCGATCGGGAAATCGTTCTGGACAAGTTTGCGAAGCACTTTCTGAAATTCGAAGCGATGTTCATAATATGGTGGGTGGCATGAAAGCCTGGGCAGCATCTGGTCTACCTATGGTGGCAACTCATGGAGAACCCACGGTCGCCTAAATCGTGGATCTCTTTCTCGGCCTATTTCTCGGCGTAGTCGTTGGCACCTCACTGGGCGTCATCGGAGCAGGTGGCGCAATTCTCGCCGTTCCTGGACTCGTGGCAGTCCTGGGACTTGACGCGAAGATAGCTACAACCGCCTCGACCATCATCGTCGGCTCCGCAGCAGCAGCTGGCTTCATTCAGCGCATTAAGACCCGTGCACTCGATTTCAAGATCGGCATCACTTTCTCATTTCTCGGAGTAGGCGGCACTCTCCTTGGAACCTTCCTACTTCAGTACCTCTCCGACACCTTCATTCTGGTTCTCTTCTCACTTCTTATGTTCGGAGCAGCATTCGGAATGTGGCGTAAAGGTGTTGAAGAACGGATGGAGTCGAAACCAAAGTGGTGGCTCGTCATCTTGAGCGCATCAGGCGTTGGCCTTGCAACAGGCTTATTGGGTATCGGTGGTGGATTCCTCATCGTTCCTGCTCTCGTACTCTTTCTCAACGTTCCCACGAAGATAGCGGCAGGGACTTCACTCGTAGCGATTACTCTCAATTCCATCGTTACGTTCTTCTTACGAAGTGAGTATTGGGGTGAAATGCCGTGGGCTCCAGTACTCACCTTCGCTCTATCAGCGGTCTTGGCCTCGTTCTTTACTGCTCGTTTTGCACAAGCCTTCAAGCCAAAGCAACTTCAACGCGGATTTGCCATCCTGATTGTGGTAGTCGCGTTCTACATGCTGCTTACGCGATTCATTTGATCAACGCGGGAAAGCCGCAGCCACACCGCCGTCAACTGCAATCACGCCACCTGTGGTTCGAGATGACTCGTCACTCAACAAGAATGCCGTCGTTGTAGCGACATCCTCAGATCTAACCCGTGCTTTGAGGATATTGCGCGAGGCGTAGAAGTCTTCAAGTTCCTCGGGCTTGACTCCGTGCGCCGCAGCACGCTGCTCTCTAATGCCTCCAGCCCAGAGCAGACTGTTATCGAAGACTGCATCTGGATTGATCGCATTAGCGCGGATCCCGGCGGCGCCTCCTTCAAGGGCGGCGATGCGCATCAGTTGGATCATTCCAGCCTTGGTTACCGAATATCCACCAAAACCAGCACCTGGTGAGAAGGCATTCTTGCTCGCTACGTAAACGAGCGAGCCTCCCATCCCTTGGGTGCGCAACGCACTCATCGCATGCTTCGTCATCAAGAAAGCACTTGTCAGATTGACCGCAATGCCTTGATTCCACTTCTCTGTTGAGAGCTCTTCGAGCGTTCCCGAGACACCGATACCAGCATTGATGACCGCACCATCGAGACCACCAAAGGTGGAGATTGCAGCTTCAACCGTTTCGCGAACCGCTTCTTCGTTCGATTGATCCCCGACAAAAAGATGGGGTTTCTCGCCCTTCCCTTTCGCGATTTCCTCAGTGACTTCGTGGAGTCCAGCTTCTGAGATGTCTGCCAAGACGAGATTCGCACCTTGCTTGGCAAGATGGAGCGCGATGCCACGTCCAATTCCACTCCCGGCACCGGTGACGATGAAGATACTTCCTTCGAACTTCTTTGGCGCAGGTCGAGACTTGAGTTTGAAGAGTTCCATCGGCCAGTAATCGAAGCCGAAGATCTCCGATTCAGGAATGGTGCGTCCTTCACCAAAGCAGTCACGTACTCGTGCTGCTACAGAATGCGTGTGGAAGGCGATATCAGCCAACATGAGATTCTCTTTGACTGTTGCTGCAGCAGTAATGGCACCAAGTCCTGGATAAAGCATCACCTTCGGATCATTGCCATGGGAGGAGTAGCCCGCGGGCATGAGCGACTTGTTTCTCTCAAAATACGCTTCGTACTCGCTCCGGTAGGAATCAATTCCCGCTTCAATCTCCTTGGGATCGAGGGCAACCGACTTCGGTCGGATTCGAAGCATGTGATCTGCACTTGCAACACCACCAGCGACGACCTCCTTGAGGTCATCTCGCTTGGAAACTTCTGCAAGTCTCCTATCGACTCGAAGGACTTGACGCTTTCCGAGCTTTCCGCGGAGCTTCAACAGAATCTCTCGAAGATCGGAATTGCTGACATCACGATGTATGAACTTTGCTTCAGGTCGCTTGGCTAGGGAATTCAGATACTTTTCGGCTGAGTCGACTGCATCCAACGTTTTTTGATAGCACTTATCTGAATTCTCATCCCAGACCACCAACCCATGATGAGCGAGGACCACTCCGGCATGATCCTTGAGAGTTCCCACCAACTTGGAGAGTTCAAAACCTGGACGAATCCAATCGACATATGCGTACTCGGAACCGAGGGCTTCACGTGTCGCCTCTTCACCACGAGGATGGTTGGTCAAAGCGCAGATGGAATCAGCATGAACATGATCGATGTGTTTCGCAGGTAGGAATGCGTGCAGGAGGGTTTCAATAGAGGGTCTTCGTGAGGTTGGATCAACGAGGGCCCTGGTCACATAATCGACCATCAGATCATCGGACATCTCTTGGAATTCCTCAAGAGCGAGTAACTCCTCTAGATAGAGCGCCGGGTAATCCTGATCGACGGCATATTGCATATCTGCGCCGGAACCTTTGACCCAAAGTACCTTCCGACGTCGACCGAGGTGGTCAGTTATCTCGCCCTTACTGGAGGTATTGCCTCCTCCATAGACGACAAGGCTTTGATCGCTTCCAATCCGCTGTGATCTCGAGACAAGTTCTTGAAGTGGTTTGAAATCGCTCACAGCGTCTCTCCTTGTGCGATCTCGTAGGACTTCGTCTCGGTGATCACTGCACTGATGTACTTCGCGGGCGTCACATCAAAGGCGGGATTGAATGTCTTGGCGTCGAGCGGAGCCACCTGAATACCTTTGAAATGAGTCAATTCTTCATCTTTTCGGATCTCGATATGGATACCACTTCCATCAATAAGGGTTCGATCCACTGTCGACTCTGGGGCAATCACAAGGAATGGAATCCCAGCTTCATGACAAGCAAGTGCCACTGCCAATGATCCAATCTTGTTTGCCGAATCACCGTTCTTGGCGATCCGATCCGCACCTATCAAGGCTGCATCGATACGACCGCTCAAGATCGCCATAGTGGCAGCACCATCAGGTTGAATCCGATAAGGAATATTCGATTTCATCAACTCCCACGCCGTCAATCGACTTCCCTGCAACAGTGGCCGGGTCTCATCTGCGTAGACCTCTTTGACCGCTCCACGACGATGCATCTCACGAATGACTCCGAGTGCAGTACCGATACTCGTCGTCGCCAAGGATCCTGTGTTGCAATGGGTAAGGAGAGTGAGCGGCTTATTTCCAAGTTTGTTGATGAGCCAATCAGCTCCAAGACGTCCCATCTCATCCCCAGAAAGGCGATCCTCTTCTGCCACTTTGAGAGCTTCAGCGAGGACTGCATCTCGACCAGAAGAGACGAACTTTCGAACTCTCTCAACTGCCCAGGCAAGGTTCACTGCAGTGGGCCGTGCATCTCGGATCGCATCAATGACTGTCTCTAGTTCTCGAGCGCTCTGACCTTTTGAGGTCGCTTCATCCATGGCAACAACGACAGCGAATGCTCCCGCTACACCGATTGCAGGTGCACCGCGTACCACCAATCGCTGGATGGCGTCGATGATTGCGGGAACTTCACGATAGGAGCGATACGTCTCTTCGACTGGAATCAAAGTCTGGTCTAGTAGAACAAGGGCGTTATCGACCCATTCGACTGCTTTGATATTTCCTGACACTTCGCTCCTCCGCTTTCAGTTCATTCAATTCAAGTTAAGGGTAAACGCTATCGCTTATCTACTTCGTTGAGTATTCGAAGCGAATATGGGATGAGCTCCTTGATACTTATTGTGATCATGATTCCGGCGACAAGAGCCAAGATCAGGGACGTTGTTTCCTGGCTCATCTCTTGACCTATGAAGAAGATCACTGAAGCGCCAAGGATCTCAGCGAGAGTTGCAAGGAGGACGAGAGCAATCGTGGCCACTCGACCCAATCCCGCGACTCTTGCCAATGTTGCAATCGCCATCCCTTCCGGAAGATTATGGAGTGCGACGATGATGGCGGTCGTCACTCCCGTATCGGTATCGATGAGCGTCGCACCGATGGTGGTCATTCCCTCTGGAAAATTGTGGAGCGCGAGAGCGATGACTACCAAGCCGAGGGAGCGCAGGCTTGGGCTTCCAACGTCAATGCTTGCAAGGAAGAGGACAGCTACGACTCCTGCGAGAAAACAGGCGATGATGATCTTCCAACTTTCACCATCGCGAAGGCTTGTAGGAAGGATCTGAGCCAAACTGACCGTGATCATCGCGCCGGCGACAAGAAGGAGAAGGATTGCGATAAATCTTTGACTGAGCTGACGCAAGAAGATGACCGAGAGGCCGAAGAGAGTCGCGCCTGCAGCAGTGATTGCTAGCAGGTATCCGAGCGACAACGTCTCCATCGCCTGAATCTAATCCCTTGCAGGCTTTCGAAAATGAACGAAAGGTCTCGCTGGTGGTGGGTAGTGGATTTGAACCACTGAAGGCAGAGCCGGCGGATTTACAGTCCGCTCCCATTGGCCGCTCGGGCAACCCACCTGGATCAGCGACTGGCTGATGATACCCGAGAGAAAATCTGACCGGTAATCGGCCGATATGCTTAGAAATCTTCACCCAAGTGAACTATTTGAGGAGTTTTTTGTGGCTGACTCTAGTTTTGATGTGGTTTCCAAGATCGACCAGGCAGAGATGGACAATGCGATCAATCAAACTGCAAGGGAGCTCGATACTCGCTTCGATTTCAAAGGCACTGGAACCAGTATCACCAAGACCTCGACAACGATAGTGATCGAATCTGAGACAGAGGAGCGAGCGAAGGCTGCACTTGATGTCTTCAAGGAGAAATTGGTCAAGCGCGGAGTTTCCCTCAAATCCATCGATCCGGGTGAGCCGGTCTTGAGTGGAAAGACCCACAAGATCACGATTCAGAGCAAAGAAGGCATCTCCCAAGAGAATGCGAAGAAGATCACGAAGTTACTTCGTGATGAAGGCCCAAAGAGCATCAAAGCCCAGATCCAGGGTGATGAACTTCGAGTCTCCAGCAAGAGCAGAGATGACCTTCAGGCGGCGATCGCCTTGATCAAAGGTGCCTCTCTCGATTTCGCGGTCCAGTTCACTAACTATCGATAGTGACCACTCCGTTGCAGAGAGAAGCAAATTCATTTTCGCGGGGCGTCTTCTTTGGTGTATCGGCATACACGCTCTGGGGTTTGCTCCCCTTCTATTGGCAATTCCTCGATGGAGTAGCAGCCTTTGAGATCCTGGTTCATCGTGGTCTCTGGTCCCTGGTGATCTGTGTTCTCTTCCTGGCCGTCACTCGAAAGCTTGGCTTGTTCTTCTCTCTGATTCGAAACCGAAAGACTCTGACCATCCTTGCCTTTGCTTCATTTCTACTCACCATCAATTGGGGTGTCTACATCTGGTCGGTGACAGTCGATCGAGTCGTTGAGTCCGCCCTCGGTTACTACATCACTCCTTTGATGTCGGTGACCTTCGGAGTTCTGATCTTGAAAGAGAAGATCCGTCCTGCTCAAAAGATCGCTGTGGGGCTCGCTGCGGTGGGGGTCGTGGTCCTCACAATCGGTTACGGCACATTGCCCTGGATCGCACTCGCGCTAGCGATGACCTGGGGTGGATATAGCCTGATCAAGAAGCAACTCAAACTTGGTGCCCTCGAATCGCTCTCGGTTGAGACGCTCGTCGCGCTGATTCCGAGTTCTGCCTATATTGCCTACTTACATCGAGAAGGAAGCGCGTCGTTTGGTACATCACTCTCAACGTCGCTGTTACTCATCGGCGGTGGGCTCGCAACCGTCATCCCATTGCTACTCTTCAATGGCGCAACCAATCGCTTACCGCTGGTGACGGTCGGATTGCTTCAGTACCTCACACCAACCATCATGTTCTTCATAGGGGTTGGCATCAACCATGAAGATATGAGGCCAGTGAAGTTGGTTGGATTCGTACTGATCTGGTTCGCGCTCTTCATCTTCGGGCGCGACTTGGTCAGATCAAGCAGAACGCTCGATGATCGTAGCAATAAGGCTTGATAACGCTTCTTTACTCTTCGACGCTGGAATATCCTCAAGGAGCGCTTCGGCTTGTTCTGCGATCTTGGCGAGCATCTCCTTCGCTTCTGTCATCGCCTTATGAGAGCGCAGGCGCGTAAGGGTAGTTTGCAGTAACTGATCGTCGGTAATCGGCTTGGCAAGGATCTCCTTGAGATCGGCATCGGCAGGATCCTCTGATCGTCGGGCGAGCAGAGTTACCAGTGTTGGGATTCCCTCTTTCAGATCCGTTCCCGGCGTCTTTCCAGATTGAACCGATTCACTTGCGATGTCGAGGATGTCGTCTGCAAGTTGGAACGCAATACCAATCAACTCGCCAAACTGGGTTACCGTCTCCGTGATGCGCGGATCCGCTCCGGAGAGCATCGCGCCGAATCGCGCTGAAGTTGAGATCAATGAAGCGGTCTTATTGGCAACGACCTTCATGTAATGATCCATCGGGTCATCGCCATCGAGCGGCCCTTGGGTCTCTTGAATCTGACCAATCACCAGGCGTTCGAAGGTGAGCGCTTGCAGGAGAACTGCCTCAGGTCCAACCTCAGCCAGGAGCGCTGAAGTCTTTGCGAAGAGGTAGTCGCCGGTGAGGATTGCAACAGCATTTCCCCATCGATAGTTCGCACTGGTAACACCGCGGCGAAGTGCGGCCTCATCCATCACGTCATCGTGATAGAG
>JACCDI011076838.1_pt1 | contig 16654 bp, 13 predicted proteins | sample 7442791 | NCBI WGS metagenome assembly JACCDI01 (sample SAMN15323434, study PRJNA562643) | freshwater metagenome | isolation source: river surface water | place: USA:Blue River Watershed | collected 2017-08-15 | reverse complement strand
CAGAGAACGGGAAGCGCGTCCCGTTCTTGACCACGTTTTCGGCGAAACGCGCCGGAATGCGCTTGCCGCGCGCCTGCCCGTTCAGATCCGCCGCCGCCACACGGATCGTGCGGACGTCAGGATGCTTTCTCAGCCAGTCCTTCATCATCATGTTCACATCAGACGGGTCGCAGCCGCCCCATGGGCGCGGACCCGATCTTTCCCCTGTTTTTGATCCCGTTCCGCGACAGGCCCCATGCCCCGCGCCGCATCTTTGCGGACCCCGGCGCAGGCCGGAGGAATTTGATCAAATCTAGGCTACTATCGGATCAACTGCGGACGCAAGCGAATTCTCGCGCGTTGGTTTGAGGGCAAATGGCGATTCAGCCTGCGGTTCACCAGCGAAAAACCCCATGTCAGCAAGAGCGTCAGGCAGATGAAGTAAAAGCCCACGATGGGGTAGGGGATGAAGGGGTTGTAGGTCTTGTCCGCGAAATACCCCGCATAATAGAGCGCGTCGCCCTGTTGGCGGAATGCAGGGAAGCTGGAAAAGAACACCAGCGTTGTGGCGTGGAACAGAAAGATCGCCTCGTTGGTGTAGGCAGGCCAGCCAAGGCGCAGCATGGTCGGCCACAGGATGCGGCGGAACCGGGCAAAGCCGGTGATGCCGTAAGCATCGGCCGCCTCAAGATCACCTTTGGGCACGGCCATCAGCGCGCCGTGGAATATCTCGGCCGAATAGGCGGCGGTGTTGAGAAACAGCACGAACAGCGCCCCGGCCCAGGCCTTGGTCAGCCAATCGGTGTGGACGGTGATCCCCCAAAGCTCCACCCCGTTCTTGGGCAGCAGCACGAACAACTGGTAGCCAAGGAAGAACTGGATGAACAAGGGCGAGCCGCGGAAGACGAAGATGAACCACTCCGCCGGTTTGCGGACCCAAGCGCTGCGCGCGGTCTTGGCCAGCGCCAGCGCATTGGCCAGAAAGAACCCGAAGGCCAGCGCCAGCATGCCGAAATAGATGTTCCAGATCAGACCCGACCCGATCAGCGTGAATTGCTGGCAGAGCGTGAAGTCCGACTTGGGCAGCATCCGCTCGCCATAGCCCAAGGAGCGGAAGGCATAGGCCCCGATCGTTTCCCAACAGGTCATGCCGCCGCCTTTCGCATCGCTTCGCCCGCCATCGTGGCCTGCCCGCGTGACAACCGCCGCGACAGGCGCGACAGCACGATTTCAGACAGCCGCGTGAAGGCGAGGTAAAAGACCAGGAGGCCAAGGAAGTACCACAGTTTCCAATCGCCATGCGGATAGGCAAAGGTATCGGTCTTGGACGATCCCAGCTCGTTGGCCCAATAGACGATGTCCTTGACCCCCAAGAGGAACAGCAGCGGCGTCGCCTTGATCAGGATGAGCCACAGGTTCGACAGGCCCGGCAGGGCATAGACCCACATCTGCGGCACCAGCACCCGGCGGAACACCTGCCGGTGCGACATGCCATAGGCCTCGGCGGTTTCCAGTTGCGCGCGGGGCACGGCGTTCATCGCGCCATACAGCACGTTGGCCGCAAAGGCCCCGAAGACGATGGCGAAGGTGACGACGGCCAGCGCGAAGCCATAGACCTCATGCCAGATTTGCGGGGCAGAGCTGGGCGGCACCTTGGCGGCTGGGCAGACCTTGAATTCCAACCCGCTCCGGATGGGCTCCACCCAGTCCGGGCAGCGCCACTGGTGCAGGCCCCATTCCAGCGCCTGATCCAGCGCGATGACGAAGAACATGAAGAAGATGATGTCCGGGATGCCCCGCACCATGGCGGTATAGCCCTTGCCGAACAGCCGCAGCCCCGGATTGTGTGAGCGGGCCGCCATCGCCCCGCCAAAGCCGAAGGCCAGCGCCACCGGCGCGGTCACCGCCAGCAGCAGAAGGACCGTGCCAAAGCTGGAATAAAACAGCAGGTGCTTGCCCGAGGTCAGGTAGCACAGCATCCATCTGGTGCTGTCCAGCGTCGATGGGTCGGCGCAGTAACTAAACATCGCGGGTCCGTGGGATGTGGCGGATGGCAAAGGGGGCCACGCATGGTGGCCCCCCAAAGGTCAGATGGTCAGGGGCCGATCAGAACAGAACGGCTTTTTCCTTGAACCACTTCTTGATCAGCTCATTGATCGACCCGTCGGCCTTCATCTCGGCGATCACCTTGTCGAACTTGGCGGCAAGTTCGGTGTCGGACTGGCGGAAGGCCGCGCCCACGCCATCGCCCAGCGGGATGGTCTCAACCACGACCAGCGCGCCGCCCGAGGCATCGACCACCGGCTGCAGATATTCGCCATCGGCCAGAACGGCGTCAGCTTCGCCATTCTGCACGGCGGCCACGGTCTCGTCCGGGGTCTTGAATTCCAGCAGTTGCGCGCCCGATTCCGCGACATGCCCGGCTTGGATCGTGCCGGTTTGCGCCGCGACGACGCCCGCCTTGATATCGGCATCCGCCGAGGCTGCGACGTAATAGGACACCGCCGGCGGCATGTAGTTCTGGCTGAACAGACGGTCCTTCTTGCGCTCTTCGGTGATCGACATCCCTGCCATGATCACATCGAAGTTGCCCGAGTTCAGGTTGGGCATCATCGAATCCCAGTCGTTCTGCACGAATTCGCACGTCAGACCGGCGCGCTTGCAGATCTCATTGCCCAGATCGACCTCATAGCCCGCCAGATTGCCAGCGTCGTCGATCAGGTTATAGGGCGGATAGAGCCCTTCGGTCGCGATGCGGACGGTGTCTTGCGCGTTGGCGGCAAAGGCCGAAAGCGCGACCAGCGCCGAGGCAAGCAGGGTTTTCTTCATTGTCATTAGCTCCCGTAAGATTGTGACTTTTTGGTTTTCTTGATCCGGCGGTCAGGCCGCCGTTGCAGACAGGAAGCCGCGCAGACGGTCGGTCTGCGGGTTTCCGAACAGGCGGTCCGGGGGACCTTCCTCTTCGATCTTGCCCTTGTGCAGGAAGATGACATGGTCCGACACATCGGCGGCCAGTTTCATGTCATGCGTCACAAGGATCATGGTGCGCCCCTCTTCGGCCAGCGCCTTGATGACCTTGACCACCTCTTGCTCCAATTCGGGGTCAAGGGCGGAGGTCGGCTCATCGAACAGCAGCGCGCGCGGTTCCATGCAGAGCGCCCGCGCGATGGCGGCGCGTTGTTGCTGCCCACCCGAAAGCTGGGCGGGCCAGGCGTCGGCCTTGTCGGCGATGCCCACCTTGGCCAGATAGTGCCGCGCCTTGGCCTCCACCTCTGCCGGGTCGCGGCGCAGGACGGTGACCGGGGCCTCCATCACATTCTCAAGAATGGTCATGTGGGACCAGAGGTTGAACTGCTGGAACACCATCGACAGGTTGGTGCGCATCCGCGTGACCTGCGCGCGGTCTGCGGGTTGGCGGGCCAGCCCCTGACCCTTCCAGCGCACGGCTTCCCCCTCGAACAGGATCTCGCCCGACTGGCTGTCCTCCAGCAGGTTGCAGCAGCGCAAGAGCGTGGATTTGCCCGATCCACTGGAGCCGATCAGCGACACCACATGCCCGCGCGGCGCGATCAGATCGACACCCTTCAACACCTCAAGCTGGCCATAGCTTTTGTGCAGGTCCGAGATTTTGATGACTGGGGTATCGGTGTTCAAGGCGCTGTAGGTCCGCATGACGACAATCTGACAAAGTAAGACGCAAGCCTTGCGCCTTTGCAACGGCTGTTCTGCACCCAAGCCCGTGCCGCAGCGTCAATCTGGTGTGTTCGGGGCCGGATTCGCGGGATTTTCCGGCGTCGTCAGGCCCATGCGCCGGGGCCATTGGTCCGCGCTGCGCCGCCCTTCTGGCCTGTCAGCGCCAGACCGGACAGGGGGCTTTGGGCCCGAATGGGACAGGGCAGGGCAGAGGTGCCACCGGTGATCCGGATGGTGCCTTGCGCGTCGATCTGTCGCCCGCAGGCGTGGCAAGGCAGTCACCGAGTCGAGGCCGGGCTGCGTCACCTGTCCGTCGTCTGTCCCGTTTCGAGGGCCCCGACGCGCCAGAGGGCGCGATTCGGACCGGCAGGCGCATCAGCGCCGCCGCACGGAATTGCCGCCCGCGAGGATGCCGTTGATCAGCGCCGCGACCGCCTTGTGCATCTCTGCGTCGTCACCCTCTGCGGCCTGATTGGCATGGGCCGCTGCCGCATCCTGCAAGATCCCCACAATCTCACGCTCCGGCAGGATGTCGCGGTCGTTCAAGGCCAAGAGGAGGGATTCGCAAATCGCAAGGGCGGCATGGCCTGCCACATCAGGAACATCGGGCATTCTCGGACCTTTCACCAGATGCTGCGACCGCTGGCAAAACGCCATTGGCCCGCACTGTTCATTCGCAATTCTAAGTGGTTCGGGTCTGCAAAAACTGACGGAGATCAGTGTGGCGACCGGTTATCAAAGTTAATGGCAGAATTGCGGACCGTTGTTCGTTTGGTCCATAAGTTATCCGTACGGAAAGGAAACACCCGCCATGACTGCGCTGCAAAGCCCGTTCGCGCGGAAACTGGGTGCCTTTGTCACTCTGAGCACTCTGGAATTGTCCGTTCTTGAGCGGCTTCACAGCCGTCGACGGACCTTCGTGGCGGGGCGGGACATTTCGCATGAGGGGCAAACCGATCAGGCGGCCTATATCCTCGCGTCGGGCTGGGTCTGCTCTTACAAATTGCTGACGAACGGATCACGTCAGATCGTGGATTTCCAGATTCCCGGCGATTTTCTGGGACTGCGGTCGGTCTTGTTGCGGACCGCAGACCACAACATCGAACCCGTCACCCTGATCGAGGCCTCTGAGGTTCCGGTCAAGGACCTGATGGAGACTTTTGACGCCACCCCGCGCCTTGGTGCCGCCGTCCTCTGGGCGGCCTCCCGCGACGAGGCGATGGTGGTCGAACATCTGGTGGGTCTCGGTCGGCGCGATGCGCGGGAGCGGATGGCGCATTTCCTGCTGGAATTGGGCGCTCGGCTGAAACTGGTGGGGCTGGCCACTGCCGATGGCTATGCCTGTCCCTTGTCGCAATACCTGCTGGCGGATGCGCTGGGGCTGAGTGCGGTGCACGTGAACCGCGTGTTGCGCGAATTGCGGGAAATGGGTCTGGTCACCTTCCAGAATGGACAGGTCACCTTTCTGGATTTTGACGGGCTGGTGGCCCTTGCCGATTTCGACACGGCCTATCTGGATCATGAGGGGCCGTTGATGCCCTGACCTGCGGTCCGGGTCCGACCGGGTCCGGGGTGCGGCGCGACAGCTCAGCCCGCGGCCATCGCCGCCGCGCCGGTCGCCACCGCGGGGGGGCGGGCAAGGACCAGCCGCAGGTCCTGTTCTGCCGCCGGGTCCAGACAGGCGCGCAGCACCACGCCGCCCTGCGCCGTCAAACGCTGCATCAGCCGGTCAGAGATCCCTCCCGGGACCAGCAGAAGAAAAACCGTCCCGCCGGGGGGCAGCAGCGCCGCGACCGCCTGCAGGAAGGCGTCCCCGATGCCATAGGCGCTCAGCGCCCCCGCGCATGGGTCCGCGCCCGCCCCGATCGCCGCGCCGCGCCGGGGGTCCAGAAAAAACAGCCCGGCCAGAAGGCCCCAAAGCCCCCCGCCCGCTGGGCCGATGGCCCAAAGGTCGGCCATCTGGTTGCAGCGGATCGCCCCGGTTGGCCCCGCCGTGGCCACAAGGGCATCTGCCACCTCCAGCCCGATTTCCCTGGCCAGACGCAGCAGCACGGGCCGGGTGCGCTCGGCCTGTTCCCGGCTGGCATGGCCGATGACGATCAGGTCTGACATGGCCGGTCTCCGTCCGTAAGCGGCGTGGTAGCGGGCAAGGGAGGGCGACCGCGCGCAGTGCCGGGCGCATCCCCTTGCCCGCACCGACCCTGACATGCCGGGCGTGACCCCGGACTGATGCAGGTTGTCTCGCGGTCGAATTGTCACCGACATCGGCAGGGCCGCATCAGGGGAAGGCTGCGGCGGCAGACCTCCCCCCGCCGTGTCAGGGAAGCACGAAATCCGGGCGACGCAGAAAGATCGGATGCCCGCAGGCCGCCTGAACCGCTGCCGGAAGCGACAGGGTGACCGAAAACCCCGCGCTGGACGTGCGGTAGTCAATCGTGCCCTTCACCTGCTCCACCAGCGCCGCGATCATCGCAAAGCCTATGCCGGGCAGCTTGACGACCGCCCCGTCCGTGATGTCGTCGGTCTCTGCCGCTGCTTCCCCTGCGCCGTCATTCACCACCGTGATCTCGATGCGATCCGCGACGCTGCGCAGACACCGGACCCGGATCGCCCCGGCGCTGCCCGCCCTGTGGCCGTGTTTCAAGGCGTTGGTCACCACCTCGCTGACAATCTGCGAGACGGGCAGGATCTGGCTGCTGGGCAAGATGCAGCCCGCCCCGCGCGAATAGTCGATGGTGCTGTTGCGGACCGGACCAAGGCGCAGGGCCTCGCACAGGCGGGCCAGATGGGCGCCGATATCGCCCGATGACAGACTGTCGGCGCGCGTCAGCATGCGGTGCAGTTCGGACACGGCCACCAATTGTGCGCCGATCCCGTCCAGAAGCCGAAGCACCTCGGTTCCGTCCATTGCGGCCGGTCTGGAAAATTCCAGCCGCTGCATCGAGACATAGCTGGCCAGCATCGCCAGATGGTTGGCGATGCGGTGATTGCTTTCAATGGCAAGCGGGCACTCATATCCGTCAATGCAGGTCTTCATAATGGACTCCGATGCGAAAGAGGGTCTCGTGTTGCTGCCGTGGTCGGGGCGTCAAAACCCCGATGCGGCGGGTCCTCCCGTTCTGATTGAGACCATGTCTGGCGCAGTCACGTGCTGCTCCGGATCAGCCTGACCGCAAACGGCGTGACAAAGTCGCGTCTGGACCGGTCATCGCCCCAAGGGCAAACCACATGGCCGGTGCGGCAGGTCACCGGGTGGCGTCGGGCAGGGGCGGTGGTTTTGCTGTCTGGGAGGCGCGGATCACCGGATGCCTTGGCGGATGGGCCGCGCCTAGAGCCGCAGGGCAAGCCGCACGCCGCGCTGGGCCGGATCGCGGCTTGCCTCGGGCCGGGCTTGCGCGCAGAATGGCACCTGTGGAGAGTGCCCGATGACAAATGCCGTTATTTTCTGCTGTGACGCCAATTACTTCTGGCCTGCTGCCCTTGCCGCGAACCGGGTTGCGTCGCTTGCGCCAGAGCGGGATTTCGACATCCGCATCTTCTGTTCCGACCCGATCCCCGATGCCTTTTCCCGTCATGCCGCCCCCGGCGTCACGGCGGAACCGCTGTCCATGGGGGATTTCTCGTTCTTTCGGGCGTTTTCCGACCGCATCTCGAAGGCGGCCTTCCTGCGGATCTTTGCGCTGGACCGGATCGCAGCGGATCATGACCGGGTGATCTATTACGATGTGGACGTCACCTTCCGGCACGGTGACCTGTCGCGCCTGTTCACTCTGGACCTCGGCGACAAGACCATCGGCGCGGTGCGGGACACCGCGGACTGGACCACTCCTTCGGAACGCGACGCGCGTTATTTCGCTGCCTTGGGGGTGGGGCCGGACACGGGGGGATATTTCAACTCGGGGTTTCTTCTGGTCGATACCGCGCGCTGGCAGGCGCAGGGCATCGGCGAAACGACCCTGCGCTTTATCGCCGAGCATCCCGATCTCTGCCGCTACAACGATCAAAGCGCCCTGAACCATGCGCTGGCCGGAAAATGGGCGGAACTGTCACCGCTCTGGAACTGGCAAGTCCGCGATGCCGAGGTGCTGGCGCTGGTTGATACGCGCGATCCGCATGTCGTGCATTTCAACGGTCGGCAAAAGCCGTGGCGCGACAGCCAGCGCCAGATCCCTGCCGCCTTCAAGGACCCGTTCCGCGACTGGGGCCGTCAGGTGGGATGGAACCTGCCCCCCGAGATCGAGGACCGCGTCTATACCCGCAAGAAACGCGAGGCCTCGCGGGCACAGGCCATCGCCCAGACCTACGCCGGGCTGCCCGACTGGGTCGAAGCGCACAAGCGCTATCTGCGGCGCAAGGATTTCATCGATTCCGACCCCTCTGACCGGGCGCTGCGCCGGGCAAGGCGTGAGGCGAAGCGGGCCGCGCGCGGGGGCCGCGACGCCGACTCTTTCGTCGAGGACATGGAGGACGACTCCTCGGATGAGACGGGCGAAGAATAGGGGGTTGCGCGTTGACAGGTGCGGCGCGTTCTGGCACCCAAATCCCCATGATGATTGGCGAGGGTGGCGGTAAGATGACGGCGGGCGCGGAACAAGTCGTGACCACGACCTTCGGGGTGGAAGTGCTGGCCGCGCCGCATCTTTCGCCGCGCATGATCGAGTCCATGTCCAATGGCCGCTATGAGGGGAACGAGATTTCCTGCGGTCTGGCGGCCATCCCCAAGGGTGCGCGCATTCTTGAACTGGGGGCGGGGGCCGGCGTGGTGGGGTCGATCCTTGCCAAGAACATCGCCGATGTGACCATCCTGTCGGTCGAGGCCAACCCGACGCTGATCGACCATATCGCGGCACTGCATGCCCACAACGGGCTGACGGGCACGATCACGGTCCGGCACGGCGTGGTGCTGTGCAATGCCGATGCCCCCGACGCGATCGACTTCTTCGTGCGCGGCAATTTTCTGGGCTCCGGTCTTGCACAGGGCAGCCATCCCCGCGCCAAGGCGACCCGGGTACCGGTGATCCGGTATGACGACCTCAAGCGCGACTTCCCGCATGACACCATCATGATGGACATCGAAGGCGGCGAGCTGGAGTTCCTGCAAGGTGCCGATCTGACCGGGGTCGAGCGGATCGTGGCCGAATTCCACCGGGGCATCTATGGCGTGCCGGGCATGCGCCAATGCAAGCAGGCCCTGCGCGGCAAGGGGTTCGGGTTGAACGACGACCTGTCCAAGGGGACGGTCAAGGTCTGGGAACGCCGCGCGGCAGACGCGGCGGCGTAAACCTGATTTGCGGTCTGCCGTTGGCTGAGCGCCATCGCCGAAGCCACCCGACACCCCTGGCTCCAGAGCGGGTGGGTTCTGGCCTCTGCCGGTTTGGTGGAACGCAAGAGCGGATGCTTGGTCACGTCGGGCGGGAAAAGGTAGCGCCTTTCCTTTTCCGCCCTTGGACAGCGCAGGTCAGTCAACCGACCCTGGCCGCAGCATCCCCTCCAACGCGGCCAGATCCTCTGCCGCCGCGATGGCCGCCGCCTCCATCACCGCGCGGTAGCGGCGCAGCACCTCTTCCCCCGCCGCCGTCAGTTGCGCGCCGCCGCCGCCCGCACCGCCGCGCGCGCTGCTGACCAAGGGATCGCGGAAGGCCGCGTTCATTTCCTCCACCAGCATCCAGGCGCGCTTGTAGCTCATGCCCATCTGCCGTCCGGCGGCAGAAATCGACCCCAGTTCCGCGATGCGTGACAGGAGTTCCGCCTTGCCGGGACCGAACATGGCGTGATCGAACAGGATGCGCAGTTTCAGGACGGTCATCGCTCACTCTCCCATCAGCGCGGTCAGTCTTGGCATTTTTGCCGGGGGCGGCAAGGGATCATGCTCAGCCCAGATAATGGTCCACCGGGGCCAAGGGCGGCGGCGGCTCCTCGCCCAGATGCGGGGCCAGCGAGATTTCGGCAGCCCGGCAGATGGCATCCAGCGCGATGCCGTTCTGCGTGGTGCCAAAGGGGTGGCTCAGCTCCTCGGTCACCTCGGCCAGACCCAGAAACATATAGGCGACGACACCGACAAAGACCGGCGTCATCCACCCGGTGGTCGCGTTGAGTGCGAGGGGCAGCAGCAGGCAGTACAGATAGGTCGTGCGATAGATCAGCAGCGAATAGACAAAGGGCAGGGGACTGCCCGCGATCCGCTCGCACCCCGCCTGTTGCAGCGCCATCGATCCGAACCGGCCCGACAGCGCCCGCGCGCCGAAGCCGTCGATCAGGCCCGCCCGATGCGCCGCCGCCACCTCGGCGTTCAGCGCGTCAAGGGCGGCGCAGGGCGGATGGGCGGCCCCCGCCACGGCTGCCGCCCGCGCGTCGGTCATCGGCAGGCGGCGCAGGTTCAGCCGATGGGCATGCAAAAACACCAGCGCCCCCCGCAGCAGCCGTTCGGCGATCCGCGGATCGGGACAGAACACCGCCACCTCCCGCGCCAGACTGCGCATGTCGGCAAGCAGCCCGCCCCAAAGCTTGCGCGCCTCCCACCAGCGGTCATAGGCGGCATTGTTGCGAAAGCCGAGAAACAGCGACAGCCCGATGCCGAAGACCGCGAAGGCCGACCCGTCAAGCCGAGGCACCACCGGCCAGAGGTGATCCAGCGCGACCAGCGCCAAGGCGAAGGCGACAAGGAACAGCACGGGGCGCAGGATTTGCGGCACGACCGACCCGCGCAGGGCGGTCATCAACTCCCAGACACTCGGTTTGTCGCGTACGATCATGGCAGTCTCCCGGTCTGAACAAGGATAGCGCTGAGGGCAACGGGGGACAGGGGGAAACGGGCCGTCTTGCCCCAAGCACAGCGGCGGCACCCCGGACCAAGACCCGCGTGCCACCGCCCGATCATGTCGTCGGCACGATGAAATCCGGCACCAGCCCGCTTTCCTGCATCGCCGCCCCGGCGTCATGCCCCCGGAACAGCCCGTGGCCGGTGATCAGCACGGTCCGCATCCCGGCCTGCGCGCCGCCCAGAACATCGGTGTGCAGCGTGTCGCCCACCATCGCCACCCGGTCGCGCGGCAGGCCCAACCGCGCGGCGGCATCGTCAAAGGCGTCGGGATAGGGCTTGCCGAACCAATGCACCGTCCCCCCCAGCCGGTCGATGAGATCATGCGCAAAGAGCCCCGGCTCCAGCGACAACCCCGTCTCGGTCGGCGCGACAAGGTCCGGGTTGGCCACCACCAAGGGGCGGGGGTGGTCCGCCAGCGCCCGCGCCAGCCGTTCCTGCAAGGCGGGCGTCCAGCGGACCGAGGACAAGAACAGGAACCCCTCCGCCCGGTCGAACAGCGCGGGATCGTCGATCACGCTGCCCACCCGGGCCGGGATGTCGTGAAAATCATCCTCGGGGGCGGAAATCGCGCCCCAATCCCCGCCGGGCAGGATCGCCGCCAAGCGTGCCGCCGCCACCTCGCGCGAGGTGACGACTTCTTCGGGCGCGAAATCAAACCCCAGACGGCGGTATTTCGCGACCGCCCCGGCGCGGGTATAGCTGGCGGCATTGGTCAGCACGCACAGCCGCTTTTCCGCCGCCCGCAGGGCCGCGATCCGCGCCACCGCCCCCGGAATGGGCGTGTCGCCCACGTTCAGCACGCCAAAGGCATCCAGAAGGAAGCCATCGACATGATCGGCCACCGCCGACAGGTCGGGCAGGGCCATACCGGCGCCCGGCTTGGGCATCCGGGGCAGGCGGTGCCGGACGGATTCGTAGCGGGCAAAGGCGTCGGGGACCGACAGGCTGGCGAACAGGGCAGGGGTCACGCGGCGCGCTCCGGATCTGGGACGCGCCGGTTATAGCCGGAAGCCGACCGGACGAAACCCCGTCAGGCCGCGCGATCCGACGGGGGTGACCATTCCGCATCGGGCAGGATCGGCGCCGCCGCATCGGTCATGGCGGCAAATCGGTCCAGAAGCCGGATCACCGTGGCCGACAGGGCAGGGGCACCGACCGTGGCTTCGGCCGGGGTATCCACTGGCACGGCGACGGCGATCCCGCGCAGCGCGCGCAGCAACCCGGCCTCTGTCCCGGTCAGCACCGGCCGGGCGGTCGGCCCATAGGCGGCAAACCCGTCCTCCAATGCAGGGAAGCGGTCAAGGATCTCGCCCCGCGCCCGGTCCGACAGGGTTTTCCACCCCTCCGCCCCCGGATGGAAGCTCTCGCTCGCCGCCCCCTCGGCAAAGATCACCTCATGCCGGTCCAACAGGATATGGAAATACTCCACCTGCGCCCGAGGCACCTGCCGCACCCTGTGCCCGTCGATCATCAGCCGGGCCGGAACGAAGGCCTCGTCCACACCCAGATGCATCTCGACCTCCCATCCCGTCACCAGCATACGGTGGCGGGGCGAGACGGTCAGTTCGCGCCGGTTGCCGAAGGCGCCTGGCGCGATGACCACCGGCGCATCCGCGCCCAGACCCGACACCGTGGTCGATCCGATCCAGCGGATGGGCTGCCAGCCGCCGTCCCGCGTCTTGACCCGGTCGCCTTCGCGCAGGCGCTCCACCACCACGAGGCCGCGCGCCGTGGCGATGCGGGTGCCGCGCGCGTAGCAGATCACGCCGGTGTTTTCGCCCACCAGCGCGCGTGGAGCCACCGCCGCGCCCGCATCTTCGATGACCAGACCGCCCGCCTGCGTCAGCACGCCGTCCAGCGCGTCATGGCGCAGCCAGTCCAGCGGCGTGTCAAAGGTCAAGGCGGGGTTGGCTGCGTTCCATGCCGCCAGCGTGGTCGGGTTGTAGAACTGCGTCAGGTCGATGAAGTCGTTGTCGTCCGTGCCATTCCCGGAAATCCCGGTCGTGGTGTCAAAGTCGGTGATCCGGTCCGCCGTGCCATCGGCGACAAAGACATCCGCCCCCGCGCCGCCGGTCAGCGTGTCATTGCCCGCCCCGCCCTCCAGTTGGTCGCGCCCATCACCGCCCTGCAGCCGGTCATCGCCCGCGCCACCTGACAGGGTATCCTCGCCCGCGCTGCCGGACAGCGTGTCGCCATAGTCGGACCCGATGACGGCCTCGATCCCCGACAGGGTATCGCCCTCGGCATCGCCCCCGCTGCCGGTGCCCGCGCCCAGATCGACCGCCACCGCGTCGTTGGAGTATTCATAGCTGACGGTATCGATCCCGTCGCCGCCCTCCAGCACATCGCCGCCCGGTTGGCCTAGGTAGCCGCCATAGAGGAGATCGTTGCCATCCCCACCCAAGAGCGTGTCGGATTCGGCATTGCCGATCAGCGTGTCATCGCCCGCGCCGCCGATGACAAGGTCACGGCCGTTGTCGCCCAGATCATCGCCGTAGAGCAGGTCATTGCCATCGCCGCCGAGGACGGTGTCATCGCCCGCGCCGCCTTCGATGTAGTCGTCGCCAGTGCCGCCGCTCAGGCTGTCATTGCCCGCCGCGCCCAGAAGCACATCCGCGCCCGCGCCGCCCTCCAGCGTTTCGGCCCCGGTTCCGCCGACCAGGGTGTCGTCATGATCCGACCCGATGACAACCTCGACCCCTGACAGGCTGTCGCCCTCGGCATCGCCACCGCTGGCGCCGCCGGTGCCAAGGTCGACGGCCACCCCGCCGCCTGACCCGGCATAGCTGACGGTATCGATCCCGGACCCGCCCTCCAGACTGTCCGCGCCCGATCCACCGTCGAGGCTGTCATTGCCGTCGCCGCCCGCCAGCGTGTCGTTCCCGTCACCGCCCTGCAAGGTGTCGTCACCGGTTCCGCCCGCGAGGGAATCCGCGCCGCCGTCGCCGCGCAGGAGGTCGTTGTCGGCCTCGCCCAACAGGGTGTCGTTGCCGTCGCCACCGTCCAGCGTGTCCTCGCCCGCGCCGCCGACGATCACGTCGGATGTCGCGTGGCCGCCGCCCCAATCCGCGCCGTCATGCGCGATGATCAGGGCGGGGGTGCCGTCGTTGACCGCCTGCAGCGTCGTGTTCGACCCGTCGTCGCCCTGCACCAGCCGGTAGGTGACGCCGCCGAAGGTGACAAACTCCGCCCCGCTGACCAGATCGACCCCGTCCCGGCCCGCGACCGTGTCGGTTACCCGGAGGCCGCCGCCCGTGACGAAGGCGAAGGAATACTCGGTCACCGGCCCGGTGAAGACCACCGTATCCGTGCCGTCACCGCCGGTCAGCGTGTCATCGCCGGTGCCACCCGAGAGCGTGTCATTGCCATCGCCGCCAGAGAGGACGTCATTGCCATCGCCACCGCCCAGGCTGTCCGCATCGGCCCCGCCGTCGAGCGAGTCGTTGCCCAAGCCGCCCAGCAGCGTGTCGGCCCCGGCATCCCCGGCCAAGGTATCCGAGCCGTCGCCCCCGGCCAGCGAATCTTGTCCGATCCCGCCGGTGACACTGTCATTGCCGGCGCCTGCATCGACCGTGTCATCGCCGCTGCCTGCGGCGATGGTGTCGCCGCTGCCGCTGCCAGTGACGCTGTCGTTGCCGCCGCCGGTGTCGAGCCGGACCCCGCTGGTCGCCGCGCTGCCGCTGACGGTATCCGCCCCGCCGCCCGTCAGGATCTGTTCGATCTCGGCAAAGGTGATGTCGTCGCTGGCGTCGGCGTCCAGACCGCCAACCTTGCCGCTTTCGCCATTGGCGAGCAGCGTGACAAACAGCGCGGCGGTGCTGCCGCTCAGGTCCAGAACGTCGCCCGCGTTTCCGTTCTCTGCCCCTTCGGGGCTGCCGGACAGGCCGTCAAGCCCGCCGTCGATGCTGGCGTTGACGTCCGTCGCGGTGTCGCCGCCGTCCAGCGTGAAGACATCGTCGCCCGCGCCGCCGCTGGCCGTGTCCGCACCGCCGAAGGCGATGTCGTCATCGCCCGCCCCGCCGTCGAGGCTGTCCGCCCCAAGCCCGCCTGCCAGCGTGTCCGACCCCGCCGCGCCGGTCAGGCTGTCGTTGCCGCTGTCGCCCGACAAAAGGTCAGTGTCGGCGCCGCCGTCCAACAGGTCATTGCCCGCCCCGCCCAGCAGGGTGTCATTGCCCGCATCGCCGTAGAGCACATCGCTGCCGCCCGCCCCGTCGATGTAGTCATTGCCCGCCCCGCCGCGCAGCAGATTGGTGTAACTGTCTGCGGGCAAAGTGCTTTCGGCGTCAAAGCCCAAGAGCGTGTCATCAAAGGCCGACCCGATGATCCCGTCGATCCCGACCAGAGAATCCACCGCCGCCTCGCCGCCGCCCGAGAGCGTCCATGCCGCAAGATCGACGCGGACGGCCGTGCTGTTGGTGGAATAGTCCACCACATCCAAACCGGTCCCGCCGTCGAGCGTGTCCGCACCCGCGCCGCCCACCAGCGTGTCACTGCCGTCGCCGCCCAGAAGCACATCATTGCCCGCGCCGCCTGACAACGTGTCACTGCCCTCGCCGCCGTCGAGGCTGTCGGCCCCCGCGCCGCCCGTCAGGCTGTCATTGCCCAACCCGGTGGTGACAATGTCCGCCCCGGTGGCCGCGCTGCCGTCGATGGTGTCAGCGCCGTCGCCCGTCACGATCCGCTCGATCTCGGTGAAGGTCAGGTCGATGGCGGCATCGCCATCCAGCCCGTTCACCGTCCCGCTGTCAGGCGTGCTGCCCAGCGTGACGGTCAGATTGTCGGTCTCTAGTCCGAGATCGAGGACATCCCCCGCGTTGCCGTTTTCCGTGCCTGCGGCGTTGCCGTCGGTGGCGTCGCTGCCGGCGTCGATCACCGCGGTCACATCCGCCGCTGTCCCGTCCATCAGGAACAGATCGTCCCCCGCCCCGCCAAAGGCGCGATCGGACCCGCCGAGGTAGATCACATCATCGCCGTCCCCGCCCGACAGCGTGTCCGCCCCGGTGCCGCCAGAGAGCGAATCCGCGCCCAAGCCGCCGTCGAGCACGTCATTGCCCGCCCCGCCGGACAGAAAGTCGTTGCCCAGATCGCCGGTGAGGCTGTCATTGCCGGTGTCGCCCGCGATGAAGTCGTTGCCATCTCCGCCGGAAACCGTGTCATCGCCGCCCCCCGCCGCGATGTTGTCGATCCCGCCATTGCCGAAGATGCTGTCCGCTCCGGTGGTGATCCGATCGCCTTGCGCGTCGGTATAGCCCACGGACATGAACTCGCCCGCGGCAGAGCCGTCCACCTTGCCGTCAAGGTCCGCGAGCACGCGTTCGATCTGGCTGAACTGAAGGCTGACGGTCTGGCCCGCCGCGTTGGTATAGGTCGCGGTGCCGGATTCCGAGGTGCTGCCGTTCCACGTCGGATCGGCGCTGTTGTAGCTGATGGTGACGCCGGTCAGACCGCGCAGGTCCAGCACGTCCCCGGTCAGGCCGCCGGGATTGTTGGTGGTGTCGGTGACGGCCTCTTCGGTGCCTTCCCCGCCCAGAACCGTGATGGTGGCCGTGCCACCAAGGAGGCTGTCAAAGCGGAATTCGTCATCGCCATCGCCACCAGTGGCGGAATCCCCCGCACCCAGCACGAGGTCGTCATCGCCCGCGCCCCCGTCAAGGCTGTCGTTTCCGGCCCCGCCCACCAGCGTGTCGGCCCCGCCATCGCCGCGCAGCGTGTCATTGCCCGCCCCGCCAAGGATCGAGTCATTGCCGCTTTCGCCGCCGATCTGGTCTTCATTGTCGCCGCCGTCCAGCGTGTCGCCCGCGGCAGAGCCCCAGATCGTGTCGTTCCCGCCCTCGCCATAGACAAGGTTGGCATCTGCGGTGGAATCGTAGCCGCCCGCATCGTCGATCAGATCATTGCCCGCGCCACCAAAGATGGTGTCGCGTCCGGTCCCGTCCGTGATGGTGTCATCGCCATCACCACCGTAAAGCAGGTCATTGCCCGCATCGCCGGACAGTTGGTCAGACCCTTCGGCCCCTGTCAGCAGGTCGTCGCCGGTCCCGCCTTCCAGCGTGTCATTGCCGAGTTCGCCCGATAGCGTGTCATTGTCGGCCCCGCCGAGGACGGAATCGTCCCCCTGTCCGCCGATGACCACATCCGCGCCCGCGCCGCCGGAGACCGTAT
>JACCDI011644058.1_pt1 | contig 16657 bp, 22 predicted proteins | sample 7442791 | NCBI WGS metagenome assembly JACCDI01 (sample SAMN15323434, study PRJNA562643) | freshwater metagenome | isolation source: river surface water | place: USA:Blue River Watershed | collected 2017-08-15 | reverse complement strand
TCACATCGTTGCGCAATGGCACTTGGCCATGGACATGAATTTCATACGCGGCGTTGTAGCGTGCCATGACGAAATCCTCCTGTGTGCTTGTGTTGTTAGGCGCTCTCTGAGCGCAATGAAGTCATTTTCTCACGAAACAGTTGCGGATCATTTCTGCTGCTTTCAAGAAACGCGATCACAACTCCCCCCTTGTTGATGGTCAAACGCATACAGTCCGCGCTACCCACCCGCTTCACAAAGTGCCCCCTCAAAAATGGCAATCCGCTGGACCTATCGCTGCTATGTTGACCATCGGGAGCGCGATGTGATTGATGCATGGCTTTGCGGACTGAGCAAAAAAGCCAAGGCCCGCTTGCTTCGACGGCGGGAACATTTGTGCGCCAACCCCAAAGACCTGTGGGAGAGGCCCCATGCCTCCCCCATCGGTGATCACATTTATGTGATACGCTTCACAGATGAAAACCGCAGCCAATGGAGAATTTATGGCGAACACCACGATGACAGGGAATGCTTTGTTCTCTGCTGCTTTGGGTCAGAGCGCAACAACCGCTATGAGCCCCCCTCAGAGCAGTGCCGCGCACTTGCCCGTGCACGCATGGCAGAGTGTCGGCAACATTGGGACTTGCGAACCTGCGTCTGTCTATCAAGGACAAGCAGCTTCACCCCAACTGCCAGCCCTCTTCTTTCGCGGTGACTGGCTTGACACCGAAATGCGTCAGGCCTACCTGGAGGCCACGCTTGAGCAAGACATTGCATGGCAGATCAGCATCAACCGCAAAGCCCGCGCCATGACTCAAAAAGAACTGGCCAAACGGTGTGACACCCAACAATCTGGCATTGCCCGCTTGGAGGACCCCACCTACGGCAAACACTCTCTGGCCATGCTTACCAAAGTCGCGCATGCCTTCGATTGCGCGCTGCGGTTGAAGCTGATTCCCTATTCACAACTGGCGCAAGAAACACAAGACACCTCGCCCGAGGCACTGACCGTGGCCTCCTTCTCAGATGAACAACACATGATTGGGGTTGCACATGAAAGATGACAACACACCTGCCGCATTGGCACAGCTTGAGAGCATGGCACTCAGCCATCCTCACCAACTGTTTGCCACCGACAGAATACTCAAAACCGACATCGGCGCGTTCGTCTCGCACATCACATTTGGCAATGGCACGCCCAATGGCCAAGTCATTGCCGTAGCCACGCTGACACTCTCGACCGCTAAGCTCAAAGAAATGGCCGCATCGATCGTTGAAAAAATCGACGCACAGCATGAAACGATTCGAAAAGAACTGAAAGCCTTCGAGGCCAAACTACCACGCGCTAGTAAGTGACCCTATCGTACGGACCTGCGCGCAATTCAGGCATATGCGCCCAAGTCATCAAATCTTTGGCACCAAAAGGCTCTGCACTCAACCAAGCCTCATGCAGTTCAGGCGCAATGACCACGGGGGTGCGTTTTTCGTCTCCCGCCTTGTGAAATTGGCGCATCACCGGATGCTCATCAGCATTCACCGTCAACATCGAAAAGCTGACCACCCATTCGCCTGAAACTTTATCAGTCCAACGGTCCCATAGGCATGCAATGCCAAACGGTTCGCCAGAAGCTAGCTCAATTTTCCAGCGTGCCGCCCTGCCTGTCTCGTAGCTAGGTTCGTAAAAATTGTCGACCAAAACGAGACCGTATTGACGCTGCTTCCAAGCTGTGCGGTAACTGGGCTTTTCAGCTGCGGTTTCACTTCTCGCGTTGTAAGTGTGTCGGGCAATTTTTTCGTCTTTGGCCCATGCAGGAATCAACCCAAACTTAGCCAAACCGCAGGCGACTCTTGACGATTTGTGGCTCTTCACAACCAAAGGCGCTGCAAACCCTGGGTAAGCCTCTGCTGGGTAATCTGCCGGCAGACCTACCCCGAACTTTTCTTTGACCCATTCAGCGCGTTTTGTTGGCGTGAAATTAGTGCACACAAGCCATCTCCAAAGCCATCAGCGCTTTAGTCTTTGGGCAGGGTGCGCGTTTCGTGAACTTCACGCACCACCACATCTTCCACCACGACATTTTTGAAAGCGCTTTGCGGTGAATGCCTTTGAGACTCGTGCGATTGAACATCGCCGCCAGTAGCCCGAAAAGACCAACCTCTCATCTGCCCAGACTGCATGCCTCTGCGCATGTTTTGAATCTGTTGCCAGAGCAATACAGCCTGAGGTTTTTGACCCGTGGCCAGCCAACGTAGGCTGGCAAAGACCAAATACAAAACCAACCAAACCAGCGCTGCAAAGAGGAACAGCGTGGCAAAAGCGATGCCAAACAATGTGAGGATCAGTCTGCTGAAAAGGGGCATAAATTGAGGTCGACTCTTTTGTGTTGGTATCTCGGTTGCGCACAACCAAAAAGTACCGTCATAAGTACCGTCGAAGTACCGTGATGGCATGCTATCACCTGACACATGTTGAGACAACAAAAAACCCGCAATGCCAGTAAACATGCGGGTTTTGAGACTTTCTGATTTCGTTTGATTTCAACGAATGGTGCCCGAGACCGGAATCGAACCGGTACGCCCCTTATTCAGGATAGCGGCGGATTTTAAGAAGTCCAACACCGTCTGAGAGTCAATGTTCATGCGCCCCTCAGACTAGTCGAAATTCTTGTGCTATGTTTTGTGCAACAGATTTTTTGCTTAAAAAATAGGCAAATTTGTCAGTCACATAAGACTAGCAACTCAATCACAGTCTCAAGCGTTAAAACTACATTATCGCTTAAACCAACTGACAAATTCAGTAGCTGACAACACAGCTTCAGACTCAGTAACAAAAGTCAAAGGCAAGCTATCTTGAAGCAAGAACCACCCATGTATATCCTCAGCATCACGACGCCACTCTTGAAATCTATAAGCACCTTCAAGAGATTGAATAATGTCTACACACTTGTTGCGCTCATCGTTTTCAAAGCTGTTTGTGACTTTGTAGTTTTTTGCCATTACTTAGTTAAGTTCATTCCTGTAATTATCGAATATTCAATAGTCATTCATTAGCATTGACATTCGGGCATAGTTACCAAGCCTATTCACTTCTTGGAAAACTCCTCGTTGAAGCTGAACTGATGTAAGCAAGAGCATTCTTGTAATGCCTTGTAGCGAGAATAGTTTTAAGTCGCCTCACCTCAGTCTTGTGCCTTGCCATTCCATCGCTATCTTTATTTGAGACGATGACTTTTGCCATGTCTGCGATATCAGCCCAAGCCACCTTGAACTTTGCGCTGACTTCCCCCTTGTGCTGCGCTTTCTTAGTTTCTTTAGCGCCTTTCTCCATGTGAGCTTGCCTAGCAACATAGACTTTATATGCAGCCTCCATGGCCCCACAGTTCCAACGACGACCTAAGCTGTATTTCGCCTTATCACTACCAACCTTCGGTCCACGCTTACTCCCTTCAACACCCAACTTTTGCAAGAGCATTGAAAAGTGTTTTTTCAATGATTTTTGACTCCAAGTCAATGGCACAACAACATTAACTGCTTCAGAGCTATTGAATGGAACTAAATCATCAGAGGATTTCGCCAATTTAAGCGTGTATTGAGTTGGCTCTTCTGCAAACAAATATGCATGATCGCGCCACCAAGTCTTGAAATCGATACTTAAATCACCAAAGTCTTTATACAACTCACTGCACTTACCAACACCATTGTTCTTTGATGTCTCTTGATAGTAACTATTCAATCGCAAGAACATAAACCACCAATAAAAAGGGCTATTTTTGACAGTGCTTGGTGGATTCGTATCTGAGTACACACCACGACCAAAGCGTGGATAACTCATTGTCTCAAAGTGAAGGGCTTTTTTCGTTGGTAGATTTGCAGACATGTGAATAGATTATCAATAACATCCAAAAAAGGCAAATACTTGTTAGTAAAAATCTTCAATTTTTTACTAACAGTCAATATGTTTATAGATTTGTTGAAGTTACATAAATTAGCGAAAGAAATAAAATATAACTACTGATTTAGATAAGTCAGTTATTCATTAATTTATTAAGAAGGAAATGGAAATACTTATGAAAAGAAAATTAAGTCAGAGCGAAAAAAAAGCTCTAAGAGTTAGAAAACAGATCGAAGAAATTAATTTAGAGATTCAAAAACAACAATCACTAATTGATTTCCACAGAATACTGACTTTTGAAGGTATGACTGATGAAGAAATAAAAGCAGAAATAGACGAAGCAAGAAGCAAAAAGTCGTTATTCGAAGAGCAGTTAAGAAGAACGATGTCTGCAAATCATCAATTCATAACATAACAGTTATAGAAGCGCAATTGCAGTTCGCAGCTTATCTTGATTCACATCAATATACTTCTGCGTTACTGCGATTGATGAGTGACCTGCCAACTCTTGAAGAATGCGAACATGAACACCCTTGTTCGCCAAGTTAGTGATGAACCCTCGCCTTCCACTGTGACTAGAAGCCCCCTCAATTTTTGCTTCTTTATACCAATAGTGAAACATCTGACAAGCTGTTGAAGGACTGAATCCACGATGACTGTCTTTCTGATTCGCAAACAATGCTCGTGAAGTGTCTGTGAGTGTCACAGCAAGCAAATCGTTCAGTCTGAAGCGTGTTTTGAGATAAAACTTGATTTCGTCACGCATCTTGTCAGACAGATAGACAGTTCTACCCTTAGAGCCTTTCGTCTGCCGTGCTGACAAGAAGACCTCTGATTTGATTGAACCATCACTTGCTAGAACATCACAGATGCGAAGACTAGCGACCTCCCCTACTCGCATACCACTACCATGTGTAAGCAAGAACATACAGCGATTGCGAGTGCTGTGACGCTTAGCGTCAATAACTTTGACCACTTTCTTGATTTCTTTTTCAGTGAGAACTTTTGCTTGTGACATTTGAAACTTTCCTTACAAATCAAATGATTGATGAGTATTTAGTCTCTTACCTTTGATTAAAAATTCCTAGCCTTTTTGCCAAAATATTTTTCCTCAATGAAATCATGTGGTTAGCGCAAAACCAAAGAGAATCGCTCTTCCCTTTAGTTTTTTAGTAAGTCGTGGATTTGAGCAAGCGACATGTCCATCGTCACTCTGAGTCGTCTCACTCAGCAAAATCGCTTGTAGTTGGATCTGATGCGTCTGTGTGTGCTTGTGATGTGACTGTCAGACGCTCGTTACTATAAATTTATAGTAATGAAGGCTAACATTAAGTTTCACCTTTTGTATGAGACTCGCTTAATCCAAGCTAGAGGCAACCTCTGTGCGCTGCCGTATATGGTCCGTATACAAGTGAAATCGTGCGTGTGTGGCGTCTTCTAATGAGTCCTATGTTCGATTACTGAATCGACAGGCAACATGATTTCGTAATTGCTTTAATAAAAATCAATCGTCCTTTTTCTTCCAACTATCTTCTTTACTAGCCATCAAATAAACAATAATGAACCAGAAAAATAGACCTAAAAAAATACTAATAGCCAACTGAAAAAACCACTCCAGTTCTTTATGTTGAGTTACAACAAAAATATATATCACTCCACATGTGTACCAAAAACCCATAACCCCAAAATCTATAAGATTGGAACGAACATCCTTACCAAAAATCTTTAAGAAAAATTCAAAAATATAATACGGGAATGAAAGAAAATACCCCCATAGATTAAACCAAATCAACAATCCTAGTAAGGCGAGACCAAAAAATAATAGCCCCTCAATTCCATTTCCCCCTCTAGCAAATGCATCAAATGGAAAAATCAAAATCGAACAAAAAATTAGGCTTTGCTTTTTCATAAGTATCATAATTGCTCGGCATCTAGCCGATTGTAATGTGAATTCGGTGATGCGTATTGTGAGCCAAACTGACTAGCGAATATTAAAACGCTTTGAAGCCAAGTTATACGCACACTCATACTGAGTCATCTCATAACTTCTAGCCATTGCATCACATCGTTTGAAGTTATCACTGTAAATCTCCATAAGCATGTCAGTTGTCATGTTCAACGATTTTGCAGTAGTTCTAAACCACAACTCTTCAGCAACTCGTTCAGTGCCATGAATGCCCCATCGTCTTTTTTCTTGATAAGTGATCTGTCGTGAAGCCCAATATGGTGTCGTAACAATAGCATCAGCCACAAGCAGACTCAACCCCATTGATTCAATATGCTCTTTGGTATCTTTGTCCACCTTTTTGATAGCACTTTCAATTTTTTCAATTGGAAAATTTTCAGAATATGTAGTCCTATGCACCCATACTTCACCATATGCCATTCTTGTGATTCCACCACTCAAGATGTAAATACAAGCACTGCGACACTGTGCAGTTGGTGACAAATATGTGTTGAGTTTCTTTTTCCTTATGAGTTTTCCAATGTCTCTTGCACTGCTTACATTACCACCACTTGCATCAATCTGAATCGCATTAAGTAATAACTTATATCCTTCACGCTCAAGAGCATCAAGTTCAGTAGCAAATCTATCAGAATCTTCATATGCAATTCTTTTTGTTATAGCAATAGTTGCTGTTTTGTTTAGCTCATTTCGCTTTACATCAACATCCGACATTGCATGTTGACTTACTGAAATTAAAATCAACGCATAAAAAAATTTAGATGACATAGAACGCATCAATAATTAATAGGGACTCATATAAAGAAATTTAATTTATTGTTCAAAGTCTTTTGGTGTGATTGATTTTGGATACACAAGAACTGTACAACCATCTCTTTTTTGAGCTTCCATCCTCGCAACGATTTTCTCAATTTGCCTTCTTCTTTCGCTATATTTTTGTGGTTCCTCATGCAGAAACTTGGCATCATTTGAGCGAGTCAACCAAATGTGACCACAGCGATTACATGAGCATCTGTATGAAAGTTTTCCAACTTTCTCTATAACTTTGTATCCAAAAGGTCCTTTGTAGTTGAAGAATTCTTTTGGATTTTCTTTCAGCAACTTTCTACACACCTTGCATTCAGTCATTGAGCTTCCTTTATCAATGAAATAAAAAAACTACAAAACGAATAGAATAAATTATGAATATGGAATTTTCCCAAAAAAAATGAACATCACACCCCAACCAACGAGCATGAATAAATAAAGATAAGCAATTGAACTAAAGATCCAAGCAAATGGCTTTGCACTTTTATCCCATTGCTCGTAATCACGATGAGGACATAAAAATACAGGAATGAATGACATAAACCAAATAAATGGAATAAATATTTTGCTCCATTTATCGGCAGAATAGATTTGAGGAAGTATCACTGGTGAAAATATTAATATCAAGCGAACTAGAACCTGAATCAAAGTCACTCGTTCATTTTTTAAAACCTTAACTTCATTCATTAAACTTGTCTCCATACTGTATTGAGCTTTAGCTCAGTGAGGAATTTTCGTAAAATAATGCTCGTCAAAAGACATTCCCTTGTCTTTCAATGCACCATTGAAAAATTAATTGTTACCTCATAACAACATACAGAAAATCAGCCACTAAAGTCAAGACACATTATTTAAATTTACTATGGAAATCTAATCCTCGATAGCCTTCAATTCATTCACTTCATTCGACAGTTACTTAGCCTCACAAAGCAAAGTCCAAACACTTAAAACGCTAAGCAACACAAACCGAGCTTTGGCGTTTAGCTCTTCTTTGTAGCTTGCTGTGTGATCTGTGCTTAGCATTTGGACCACGCTTCTGCTGAAGATCTTGCTTTTTTTTGAAAGTCAAGATTTGCTCGTTTCTGCTTTGTCATGTATCTCTCAATGGCAGCTTCGTAATCTTGTCTTGTTGGTCTTAGTTTGTTCGCATATCTACTCAGCTTCTGAGTCAAGAATCTGATGATGCGCTCATGCTTGATTTGACTTGGTGTTATGGATATGTCAGCATCTTCATTAAGACTGATGTGACTGACTGATAAAACATTCTTTTCCCCATACTGCTTCTCAAGCATCAGTCGTGCTTGCGATGCTGATTCAGCGTCAATCATTGTTCTAGCTTGAGTGCCTTTGACGCTGACAGTAGCTATGAACTTTTTAAGAGGGCTTGTAACTTCATTGATTCGCATGAAGTATTTAGCAATCTTATTATGTGCGCTTTGTAGATGTGACAGTTACGCCGTTGATCAGCTTCATACTCGTACGATGCATGTCTTGATTGGGCTCGTGATTTCAAGTAGCTTCATGCTAATATTCATAGGATGGAAAAAATTGAAAACTTCTTAAAATTCACGCTACCAACAATAGTTGTTGTTAGTATTTCATATGAAGTTTGTTATTTATGGGGATTGGATATAAACATAGCTGAATCACCTCTAAGCAATGGAGATATTCTTAGAGGTTGGCAACAGTGGTATCTATTTTTATCACCCCTATTAATTTTGACAATTTATCCTGATCTTCTGCTTTCCATAGCGTCAAAGTTGTCAAATAAGTTAGCTTACAGCAGTAGAAAAAAACAATCAATTATCAGAGTCACACTAATTTTTCGCCGTATAGCATTTGCTTTGGCATATTTATTTCTGACTATCTATATCATGTTTGGCGATGTATTGCAAGCATACCTTATTTTGAGCGCTACAGTTTTCATAGTTGACTTTTCAATTAAGGTGCTGAAAACAAAAAGAGTTGAAAGCACATACATTCTAATTACAACATCTATTCTCTTAATTGCCTCTTCAGTTGGCTGCATTGCCTCAATAATTGGATTTTACGATAAGTATAAATCTTTACTTGATGAAAACTCATACATTGAAGTTGGTGACTACAGAAAAACAGTGATGCGTACTTATGAAAATTGGACATTAGTTCGTTACGGATTTGAATCATATGCATGGCTACACCATCAATCTGATAGAAAAATAATTACTAGTACTGATAGAACTCACTTTTTAGGAGTTGTTTGCTTCTTGAGACGCAATGGATATTTGAATAATTCCTTAACTGAAGTTCTATGTTATCCGTATAAAAAAATTGAAGTTATTGATGTTAATGAAGATGAAAATTGTATATTAGACTCTTTAAAAAGAGAAAAATCTACACGAAAAGATTTACTAACAAAATGTTTAAAAAATTATTAATCATGCATAAAAGCGCACTATAGTGCGCTTTTATATTGTACAAATTACTTCTTGAATCGTGCTTTCACATTGTTACTTGCTTGAGTCAATTGTTCGTCTAAATGCCCCTCAAGCACAGCTTGCTCTAGCTTCTCAAGCGTCACGAGCAAGTTCTTCGCATCACTGATTTCAATCGCATTTTTGCCTTTTGCGAACTCAATAGCACGATTGCCATAACGCACTGTTAGTGCCACTTTGTTATCACTTGCTGTGAACCACCACGCTTTGACCCTCTTCTGCACCTCTACAACTTGAACTAAGCCACTCTCATCACGAACTCGCTTTGTACGAGTTGCTTGAAATGTTGTGTTGTTCATGTACGCAGTAGCAAGAGAAATTTGCTCTTGAAGCATTTTGGATAATTTTTGGCGACGAAAAAGAATTGGATCCACTGATGTTTGCTTTTTTGCTGAAATCAATTTCAAAGACGAAAGAGCTGAACTCATAAATCACTCCATTTATTGTTAATGACAAATGAATTTTTATGCCTTTATCCTCTAATTCCTAGCCTCATAGCTAGCCATCTATTTAGTTAAATATCTCTTTTATTTGGTTATGGATAAATAACTTAGAAAACTTATAGTCGTTGGTACTGACCACGACAATAAAACAAGAAAAAAGAAGAACTAAAAAATGCGAATCCAAGTCAGACTCATTCCTCGCCTCACATCTCGTGTCAATTTGTGGTTGATGTCTTTTCTCATTTATAGAAGCTGTGCTTACGCACATCTTCTGCCATGCTCGTTCGCTTCAGTTTCGCTTCGCTCAACTTTGCGTACTTCGCATGTCGTTTTATATCTTGGTTCATTTGTAATATTTCATTTATCATTAGTGCGTGAGTTTTTTAGGGTCTCAGAAGCCCCGTATTTACTAGCTTTCAACATGGGGAAATGAATGCTACAAATCACTGCTGACCCATCTGTCCTAGAAGCACTTCAAAAAGCATTTCCTAAGCCTCCAAATAGTGCCAAGCGTCAGCTAGAAAAGTATATTGACTTGCTCCAAGTCTTGATTCACATGAGCATGTTCAAGCGTTCTACATACGCTCAGAACCTCAAAGCCTACGATGTGCCATTGAAGTTGATTTGGAATCAAGGTCCAACTATCAACAATAGACAATACAGAGTTCACGAATGGCTCAATGACAATGGCTATGCGCTTGTAGTTAATCTGCACCCTACAGCTTCAAACCTCACAAAAGAACATGCGTTGTTAAAACCAACTCGTTTGCTCAAAGTCAAAAATGACGATTTATTGAGTGAACTCAGACTCAAAACGAGTCAAGAACTGACTTTGTACCTAGACACACTTAGACAAGAATGGATTAACAGTGTCAACGCATACCAAGATGAGTACCTCACTTCGTCTGCCTCAATTCAAAAAGACTTGTTTTTCACAACTGACATAGACATTGAATCACTCAAGAACTACATGCGTAAAGTCGTTGATAAGTCGCTTGGTTTGAATAGAACTCAAGAAGCCACAACAATTTACCAAGCTGAGTACATCTTGCGAATTGCTCAAATGAACAATGGCAAGCTACATCAGAAGATAGACAAGAAAGCGTTTGGTCGCACTTACTATGAAGGCTTAAGCGTCACAAATGTCAGCAAGCAACTTCGTGAAGCAATGTTGGGTGATAGTTGGGAGTACGACTCAAAGAGTTGCTCTACAGCTTGGAAGATGTCATTTGCACAAGAATGGTACGACTCAAAGCAGAGGCGAAAATTGTCTTTGCGTGACAAATTTAATGCAATGACTTGGTATCTTGAAAATAAGAACGATTTCTTTCAACATGTCCTCAATCACACATTTCAACATTCAACGCTGACAAATGATGAGCAAACATCCATCGTCAAAGAAGCTATGACTGCTCTTGGTTTTGGCGCTAAATTGTCTGTTGGTAAATGGCGTGGGATGAATGGCGAAGAAAAGCTAACCTCTTTGTATAAAGTCTTTGAAAAAGACATGGGCACGCTCACTCGCTTTGTGAACTGCCCTATCGTTCAGAAGTTCAATAAAGAACAGCAAATTCTGAACAAGTACATTGTTGAAAAGTTCTTAGTTGATAGTCAATGGCGTATAGACATGGACTTAGAGCGTCAGCGTAAAAAAATGAAAGATGACTTTTCGCAAGCTCAAAAAGTTGTTTGGCTTTTTCAACACGCTGAAACATTGATGATGAACATCGTTCGTGATGAGCTACAAATGCTAGGTAAGACTGTTCTAGCGAATGTTCACGACGCCATTGTCATCAGAGAGCACCTGTCAGCTTCAGAACTTCTAGCGATTGAAAATCAAGTCATAGCCAAGACTAAAGTAGAGTACTTTGCTCTTGGTGAGACTAGGTACAAAAGATGCGCTTAATTACTACTCTTCAAACAACATTTGTTCATCTTTAAACAAAAAAGACAAATAAAATTTACAAACATCGCAACCCATTCAACATAAAGTGCAGGCAGATATTAATTAATTAATTTTGCAATGAACACATTCGTTGTGATAAAAGTCAAAAGTTCAAGATTTGAGTTTGTGCTATTATGTGGACTTAATCAATGCACTTTTCGCATCAATTTCCCATTGCAATTTTTGAAGGCTTAATTGCTCGTAGTTGGGATTGTCTTCTGCATACTTATTTTGGATTTCAATCATTTCTCTTGTAAGAGTAGTTGACCAATGAGTTAACGAAGCAATCTCTGTCTTCAAGCGATTTATTTCAAACCAAAATTGATTTGATTTTGATTCTGTGCTTATATCAGACAATACTTTGATGCCTAAACTCGCAAGTGAAATTCCCAAAACTATGATGTATGTAACAGCTTTGTTTGACTCATCCATTGTCCAAAACTGAAAGAGAATTATCGCAATCGCTATGAATGTATTGATTTGCCAAGTCTTTTCAGCCTTTCTTGCTGACTCAATAAACTGTTCTTGACGCTTCTCAACATTACAAAGATTCACAATGGTTTCTTTGAGAACCATATAGCGTCTCTTGATTTCTATCTTGCGCACCTCAGACAGTACTTCTATTTCCTGTTCAATTTTTTTCAGTTCAGCAGTGAGCGTATCAAGATCAGGCATACCACCTCTGTTAATTGTTGTCATGACTGCTACATTATGTCAATTTTCTTTCTTGTAAGCACTCTTTTTTGCCAACCCATTGATCATAAGTTGATTTTTATATAGACAAAGGAATACTAATAAAGAGTCATCAGACTCTTTTTGACCCAATCTAAGCGAGACACACCCAAGAACAGACTGAGACGAAGAAGGGATAAAAATATTTTCCAAATTAATCACTTCTTTTTTCGGAAAACATGCATCGTTTCGAGCTGTAGCCAAGCCACGCCCCAACAATTTCATGTTAGAAGTCTTGCTGACACAGCCAAGTAAATCACTCAACAAAAGAAACAGCTTCAGGCAAGACAAGCCCTGACGAACGCACAAGAGAAGATGCGCCACATAAAAATAGAATTTGACTAAACTGATTGATTTATTTACACATAAACATACAACTAATTAATTGTATGCCTAACAACCAATGGCCTTCCGTCTTGTGAAATACCGAAGAATCTTGTTACCCCCTTTTCAGCAGACATGAACCTTAAAAACTGAGGCAACTTATTGTAGTCATCAAACTTAATGGACAGGTTACCCACATCCTTTAAATGTTTGAAATTCAAACCATTTTCATTTAGAAAAATTAAAGATCCCAAATTTATATTTAGACCTTGCCCTTTATTATATAACTCACCTTTCCATCCATTCAATAGTATATCTGAAAAGCCATCGTTGTTAAAATCACCGATAGCCAACTCTCTAACATGCAAATCTGAAAAATTCCAATAATTTACTTTCAACAGACTGCTAGTAACTCTTTGGAAATTTAATCCTCCATTATTGCTATAAATCTCGATACCATTTGCATTGTACCGATTAGTTGATCCTTCGACTGCACCCTCAAGAAATACAATAATATCTAAATCACCATCTTTATCATAGTCAACTAGAGAAACTTGTGTTGCGCCCATTGTTGCGAATAAACCCTCTCGCGGAAGAGTTTTTGCAATACCATATGAGGCATTATTTTTACTCCAAATCCTGACTCCACCCCACTCACCTTCGGGATAATCTGCTTGGCGAAGATAAGTAGCCTGAATAACATCCAACTTGCCATCCCCATCTAAATCACCAATTGCAACTGCACCAGTAATTGCAGGAATATTATTTAGGAATGAATCGGTGTTCATATTATAGCTACCCAACATTGATTGATAATAATGTATAGAGTTATAGATGGCAGGCCCCGATTTAACCCCCATATTCGAAACCAAAACATCATCCCTACCGACCCCACTCAGATCCCCAACTGCAACAGAGTGATTAAATGCCAAATCGGAAGATATTTTTTGAAATGAAAAACCTGTGCCTGAATCCGTTGCTACCCACACATATCCAAAAGGCCAAGTAGCGCTTGAATATTCAGGACCATGATCAACTACAACAAATCTTTTTCTAGTTGAATCATGTATATCCATTAACTTCCAATCTCTAGCGCTTCCTAACTTAACCTCGTCATGATATTTTTTAAATCCAAAACTATCCAATCCAACCGAAGCAAATTCTATTGCAGGCAATAATGGGTCAGAATAAAATAAGGTGGGGAAAATAAAAACTCGCTCTTTAGCATCCATGCCGCTCACAAATACCACTCCTGCAGGCTGAAATTCAAATGAGGCAGCAGAAATTTGATTTGCGTAATGAACCAAGTCTGAAAAAGTTGTTGTTATATTACTAACAGTTTGATTCGAGTTTCCTAGTGTAGATTTATCGGTTTGAATCGATTCACATACCTTTTGCGAACCCTGTCCTAACGCGGCCCCAACGCCTGAACATCCTGCCCCCCCACCGCATGAAATCAATACCATCACGCTTGTTAATATAAATGTATAAATTTTCATAAAATCATAAATATTTACAGATTTCAGCCGATAAATTCACCTCTGATGGATAAGAGTTCATCATGCCGTTTTTATAGTCAACCACAATACCAATCAAGCCACCAAATATTAAATTTCCCGCAGGTGTTAAATCTAGTGAACTTTTAACCGACTTATCCGCTTCATCAAATAAACCACCCTCACAACTAATTCTTAGTAATTCATTCGATCTTTCTACCTCAATTATCGCGGGAGTTTCAAATCTCCAAATTCCTTTTGAATTTTTAACGGTACAAACAGATTTTTTTTCGTAGCCCTTACAATCAGTAGTGATCTTTATATATTCAGTTTTATTTGAAAGAATAGTTGAACAACCAACACAAAGTGATGATGCCAAGATTAAAGGAATGAGTTGATTGTTAAGTTTCATTTGTAAAGTGATCGACTTGACTTTCGAAAACATTAGCCAAGACCTTATTTAATCTAAAAGTTTAATTTAGTACTTTAATTTAAATTTATACACCCCTACAGATTTCGATTTATCTCTATAACAAATCCCAAATTGGAGCGTAATAATGTCATTATTAAATTACTATTTAGCCGTAATCCTTTGAGCCATCTTTCGCAGATTGATGTGGCTGTAGTGTTTTTCAATCATTCCAACACTCGTACCCATGTACTTAGCAAGTTCATGTATTGACATTCTGTTTCCTTCAAGCGCATAAGTCGCATACATGTGACGCAATGAATACAAAGTGCGCTCTTGATTCGTACGACCATCTTTCAGCAAATTAGCTTGAGTCAATAAACGCTTGAACATACGACCAAGCGTTGTGCTCATGTCCTTATAGATGACCCTCCCTTGTCTATTCTTGCCTTTGAGTCTGAATACATAGTCATCGACCTTTTTCTCAAGAAACTCTTCAAATGTTCCCTCTGACCATTTATTGTTTCTAAGTCTAATTCTGTCTAGTGGTCGTACTGCCCCAAAACGACATGTAACCTCGTGAGCAACTGTCTTACCTTTAACCCACAAAGCCAAGTATTTTTTACCCTCGTGATCGAAGTAATAGACATTTGACCACTTGAGATTCATAGCCTCAGTTCCACTGCGAATACCACTGTTTGCCAAGACAAGCACATAGTCTCTGAGCATCAAGCGTAACTCTAATTCGTTACCTCGCCTACCTTCACCAATCCACTTACGCATAGCCTTCAGCAAGACCTTGTATTCACTCGCTGTAAAGTCAGGTCGCCTTTGACTGTCTCGACCATAGTTGCTAAGTGTAGGGACTTGAATTCTCGTCATGTATCCACGCTCGATAGCCTCGTCAAAGATGCGATTCAGTGCTGAGTTGTGATTGTTGATAACGCTTGCGCTAGGCATCTTGCCCATATCTTCAATGCGTTTCTTCTCAAACTCAGCAAGAACGCTGCCATTGATCTTGTCTACATTGTGATTACCAAGATGTGGAATCAAGTAGTTATTGATCGCTTGTATGTAAGTCTTGTATGTGCTTTTACCTTGTCCACTACGCATCAAGTCTTCCATTCGCTTGATCGCCAAGTTTGCGACTGCTTTTAAGCGTTTATTTACGATAGGAAGTCCATGCTCTTCTTTGAACCAAGCGTTCGTAACGATCTTGACTGCGATCTTTTTTGCTTTTTCAAAGTCTTCAGCCTTTGTAGTCGTGCGCTCCCAACGACCATTGACCTTGAATCTCACTTGCCAATGTGGTGTTAACTCTCTCTTGTAAAGCGTTGCTTTGCCTTCAAGAATGTGATGAGTCTTATCGCTTTTGAGTGGCACGACGAACTTTCTGTGAAACAACAAATTTCGTTACACAAATTATAGTGCCTACAAATTTTTTGTGCAACGACTGTGCAACGCTGATTTGGGGCAAAAAAAAGCCCTCCGAAGTGGAAACCTTCGGAAGGCGCATAGAAACTGGTGCCCGAGACGAGAATCGAACTCGTACGCCCCATTTCTGGAAAGCGGCGGATTTTAAGTCCGCTGTGTCTACCAATTTCACCACTCGGGCGGTGTCATTTTTCAAATGAAAACGCCCCGCCTTCTCAGGTGGGGCTGGTTGGCAACATTTTACGCTACTGTCACGAAGGTCGGCTATATTTGGTAGCGATTTTTTGAGTGTCGCTAGCTCAATCGATCAAAATTTATATGAACTTTTTGGAGACACACATGAAAGCATCTTTCACCGGTTGGGTTGGCGCCCTGTTGTTGACCCTCTCAGTAGGCGTGGTCCATGCGGCTGACCCCGCAGAACCAGCGGTCAAAAAGTCTGACACTGGCATTTGCCACGACAAAACAAGCAACTCTTACAGCAACACCAAAAAGTTCACCGCCTTTGGCTCGATGGACGAATGCATCAAGAGCGGTGGTCGCGCCCCCGCCTCTGCTGCCGCGGCAGAGCCTGTGGTGAAAAAATCAGACAGCGGCATCTGCCACGACAAGTCGAGCCCCAGCTATGAGCGCACACAAAAATTCACACCATTCAAAACAGTGGACGAGTGCGTGAAGAGCGGCGGCACATTGCCGAAGAAATAAGGGCATCTATGCGTGTGCATAACGCGCAAGCATGAAAAAAGCCCCAGCAAG